>JAEEGH010001886.1_pt1 | contig 58541 bp, 41 predicted proteins | sample 9134181 | NCBI WGS metagenome assembly JAEEGH01 (sample SAMN16246544, study PRJNA631951) | gut metagenome | biome: gut microbiome; feature: rumen; material: DP-attached | host: Bos | place: Iran: Karaj | collected 2018-10
CTTGTTTTAAGCGGTTGCAGGGCCAACTCCTGCGATTGACAACCTTGCGTTGTCGGGATGAGGCGACTCGAACGCCCGACCCCTACGTCCCGAACGTAGTGCGCTACCAACTGCGCTACATCCCGATTGCTTGAAAGCGGGTGCAAAGGTACGGACTTTTTTCGAAATACGTGCAAGAAAAGCGATAAAATTTCAGAAATACTGGAAAATTATCGCTTTTCTTGGTGTTGCTAACTAGTTAAAATGTTTCTTGAACTGCTTGAATTCATCGCAGCGAGACACATAGTCGGCTGCTGTGCGGCTGGCCTCGTACTCAGAGAGCGTCTTGAATGCTGCAAACTGTAAGGTGCCTGTATCAGGCACACGGTCGTACTTGTAAGTCTCGTTGTTCCACTTCTCCTTGTACCAGTATTCCTTATAGAGCTCACCGTAGCAGAGGGCGAAGAGAGCGCGCTCTTTCAGGGCGGCATCTTTGCTGAGGCTGGCCTTCTGCAACAGGCTGACGGCTTTCTGTGCGAGGTCGGCTTCTCCGTCGCGCTGCTCGTCGGCAGAACTCTTGGCGTCGCGCATCAGCCACCAGCAGTCGCCACGGAAATGGGCCTGGGCATAGCGTACGGCGAGAGCATAATAACGCTTGGCGAGGGCATCGCCGCTGAGTACGTTCTGCTCGCCTTCCATCTTCTGCATCTCCTGGGCGAAGGTGAGTTTCGGATTACTACTGAGCGACCATTTCGTGTCGCTGTATTCGACATCCTGCTTCAGGAACTGGCGTTTGAGCCAAGGCTCAACCTGCCAACTGCGGTTGACGACATAGACGGCATAGCCGCGATTCTCGTAGAACGACTTGGGGATGTCTTTCAGCCATTTGATGGCATTGTCCCACTGGCACACTCGCAGATATTGGGTGCCGATCAAGTCCTCAATCTCGTAGGTGTTGGGTTTTGCATGGGCCTTGAGGTAACGGTCGAGGTTGTTCTCGGCAGGCGTGTTGATATAATAGAGGTATTTCTGCAGTTTGTCCGTCCGCATCGTGTCAGTGTAGTTATAGTACACGTAACTGCCGCAGGTCTTATAGAGGGCGAGCAGACGGGATGTCTGGTTGGCATAGTGCTTGCTGAGGGCCTGATGGAGCACACGCTCACGGACGTAGTTGTAATCCTTGTTTTCCTCCAGCCACTGGAGTTCGTCCGCCAGGTAGTTGTCGAAGGCCTCGCTGTCCTTGGCCTGGTCTGCAGTCATATAGAGCATGAGCGAACGGGTACAGTTCTTCATCAGCTCTGTGCCGTTGAGGCTGGCTGCGGCGATGATATCTGACGTTGCCTGGCGCTTGTCGCCAAACATGAATTCAAGCCAGGCCTGGGCAGACTGCCACATAATGGGCACCTCGGTCTTGCCTTCCTTGACCACCTGCTTGCAGAAGTCACGCATGTCGAGGGCTTCCTTCTTGCTGATGTCGCGGATGAAGAGCTTACCGCCAAACGCATCTTTGTTTCGGATGGCGTCGTCAGCCTCCTGGGCGTTGTTCACGAAGTCCTGCAACAGGAAGGGCAACACCTTCGCATTCGGGTTGTTGAGGTACTCCTGACGGATGGCGGCAAAGGAGCGCTTCTTGTAGTACTGCGTCATCAGACTATTGTAGTCGCCCATCTCTGCGAAGAGTTCTCCGGCCTCAGCAGAGCGGCCCGTCTTATAGAGGGCTCCGGCGTAGATGTTCTTCATCATGTCCTTGTAGACGGTCTCGATATACTGGCTGGCGGTCTCCTCCCAGAAGGTGACGTTCTCCTGATGCTTAGCCAAGAGCATGTTGCAGCGCATGTAGAGCAGGGCGTGCTGGGAACGGAGCTTCGACTTGGTCTTGCCAAGGGCGTAGGTGCGCACACTCTGCAGACTCTTGTTGCGGGCGGCGAGCTCTTCCTTCGTGGGATATTCCCACCGTTCGTCGCTGACGCTACGGGCACAGTCGAGATACTTCTGGAGGTTCTGCACATAGCTCACCATCAGGGCGTCGCCCTTCTTCTGGGCAAAGTCGATCACCTCGTCGGCATCGAACCAGTACCAGTCGTCTGGCCCTTTGCCTAAGTAGGCCTTCCAGTTGTTGGTGCAGACTTGCTGAACTCTGGTGCTGAACTCCTGACTGTCGTAGATGCGGAACAGGTAATAGTTCGTAGTCCAGCCTCCAGCGCAGGCCAGCATGGGCAGAACCATTGCTGCCAGCAGATTAGTGATGATAAATCTCTTCATAGGTTTCTGGTTTATATCTGTTAATGTTTTCTTTGTCTAAATGATAGGTGATGACGGATCGGCTCAGGTCTTTCCGTTCCTGCTCCATAATCCGTTTCACTTGCAGGATCTCCGAGGCCTCCACCGTGTGCTCTATCTCTACGCCGCTGATGATGCGCAGCCAGCTGAACACGGGATAGGCAGTTGCCAAGGGTAGGGGATAGTCGTCGAGGTGTCGCAGATAGGGCGCCACATCCCGTTGGTCAAGGATGGGATTACGCTCTGTGAACTTCTGCGGATCGCCCGTGTTGTAGATCATCAGCGCGCCGTAGTCCACAGGCGGTGCCTCCATCGACAGCTGGTGTAGCCTTATCGTTGTCGAGAGTAATCTCCCTCCACACTCCTCCCTCCACACTCCTCGGACTTCCCTCAGGAAGTCATAATACACCTTCATATTTCGGGCCGTATAGTCGTGGTCGATCTGTATCTCCCTGACGCCGCTGATGTCGTTGGTCTCGTTCATTTGGCGGATGCGCTTCACAAGTTTCTCTGCCAGACCCTTATGCGGTTTCTGCAGACAGTCGATGGTGATATAGACCGTTGGGATGATCTCAATGCCGGCAGGCAACGTGTCGCTGAAGGTAATCGTCGCATTGGGCATCGGCTCTCCATTCTCATCCATCACTACATCGAAGTAGCGGCAGTACACCTTATTTATATGATAGGCCTTAAGGAACGCCCTTTCAGTGGAGTCGAGCCTCAGGTCCGTCCGCCAGTAGTACACGGCGTTGCCCTCGTCCAACTCCATCCGCTCCCTGCATCCTGCCATCAGCAGACACAGCAGCAGACATATCCAAATGATAGACGACCTCTTCTCAAACATTGTTCAATTTTAATGATTTCGGCCACAAAGGTACGAAGAAAAATACAGACTACCTAATATCCCGTCGATTTTCTGCCTTAAAGAAGCTCGGGCAGTTGGAAGAGTTTGTTGCTGTTCGAACCTTTGATGAGGATGTAGAAGCCCTCAGGACAGTCGGCAGCGATGGCGGCTTTCACCTCTTCGACATCGTGGAACTTGCGGAAAGGGCAGGGAATGTCGCGGAAGTTGTCGCCCACAAGCCACACGTCGTCGTAGCCGGACGACGCCAAACGATCCACTAACAGGCGGTGCTCCTTGTCGCTTTCTTCGCCCAGTTCGCCCATTTGTCCGATGATGGCCATTTTCTTTAGAGGTGAGTGGTCAGAGGTAAGAGGTAAGTTGATCTGGCTGAAGTTGTCGAGGGCGGCGTGCATCGAGGTGGGGTTGGCGTTATAGGCATCGACGATGAGGTGGTTCTTTGCTGTGACGGTCATCTGTGAGCGGTTGTTCGAGGGGACGTATTCTTCCAGAGCTGCACAGATCTTCTTGCGGTCCACCCCGAAGTTGATGCCTACGGCGATGGCGGCCAGGAGATTGTCGATATTGTAGGAGCCGATGAGCTGTGTCTGTACCTTGTGCCACTTCGTGCTGCGACCTTCCTCCTCGAGCACCATCAGCGGTTCGCGCCAACGGAATTTCAGGAAGGGATTGCATTCGATAACTTCACCGGAGATGCAGCTGTACCAGTTGTCGGGATCAGTAGAGTAGGGCGACATCCAGATCTCTTCGTCATCATCAATCTGACTCATCAGGTGCTCATTGTCGGCATTGATGAAGATGAGACTGTCCTTGCGGCTGCGGAGGAAGTCGTATAGCTCGCATTTGGTCCTGATGACCCCTTCGAAGGAGCCGAAGCCCAGCAGATGGGCACGGCCTACATTGGTAATCAGGCCGCAGGTGGGCTCTGCCGTCTCTGCGAGTGTCTTGATGTCGCCAGGATGACTGGCCCCCATCTCGATGACGGCTATCTCGTGCTCCTTCGTCAAGCGGAAAAGGGTCTTGGGCACGCCTACGTCGTTGTTGAAGTTACCTTGGGTGTAGAGCACATTGTATTTCTGTGAGAGTACAGCAGCGATGAGTTCCTTGGTCGTGGTCTTGCCGTTGGTGCCTGTGATGCCGATGACGGGAATGTCGAACTGGCGGCGATGCTCACGGGCCAGGTCCTTGAAAGTCTGAAGACAATCTTCAACTAAAATTATCTTTGACGACAACTCGGACAACTTGGACAACTCTTTTTCCTCAGGCGACAAACTGTCGCCTAATGTTGTCTTAGTTGTCTTGGTTGTCGTAAATAAATCCTTGTCGTCTACAATGGCGTAGGCACAGCCCTTTTCAAGGGCTTGGAGAGCGAACTTGTTGCCGTCGAACGTCTCGCCTTTCAGGGCGAGGAAGATGCTTCCCACAGGGCAGTCACGGCTGTCAGTCGTGATGCACGGATGCTGCTGATAGAGCTCGTATAGTTTCTTAATGTCAACCATATCATTTACAATTTTGGTGCAAAGATAATGAAAATAATGGATAATGGACAATGGATAATGGATAATTTTAGACGGCGGTAGCAAATTTTTCACTCTTCACTATTCACTTTTCACTTTTTTGTTGTATCTTTGCACGCAAATGGACTATACAATTAACGTCAATGGACGACTGATGGATCTCTCCGAGCCTCAGGTGATGGGAATCCTGAATGTGACGCCCGACTCTTTCTATGCTGCCAGCCGCAAGCAGACGGAGCAGGAGATTGCTGAGCGCGCTAGCCAGATTGTGGCCGAAGGAGGGACGATCATCGATGCCGGTGCCTGTTCCACCCGTCCCGGTTTTGAGGAGATATCCGAGGCGGAGGAGATGGATCGTCTGCGCTTTGGCTTGGGCGTAGTCCGTCGGGAGCAGCCAGACTGCATGATCTCCGTGGATACCTTCCGCCCTGATGTGGCCCGTATGGCTGTGGAAGAGTTCGGGGTGGGCATCGTCAATGATGTCTCAGAGGGAAATGCCAGGATGTTCCGGATGGTGTCACGACTTCGCGTACCTTATATATTAATGTCACAGCAGCCGACGATGAGGAAGATGCTCCTGTCGTTAGCAGAGAAGGTACAGCAGTTGCGTGACCTTGGTGCAAAGGATATCATCCTTGATCCGGGTTTCGGCTTCGGCAAGACGTTGGACGAGAACTACCAGATAATGGGAGAGTTGGAAAAGTTGCAGGTGATGGGCTTGCCAATATTGGTGGGCGTGTCGCGGAAGTCTATGATATACAAGCTGCTCGGCTTTACGCCCAATGAGTCGCTTAACGGTACGACAGTCTTGAATACCATCGCCCTGATGAAAGGTGCCTCCATCCTTCGGGTTCACGATGTGAAGGAGGCCGTGGAGTGCTGCAAGACAATTTGGAAAGTGAAAAGTGAAAAATTTTCTACCGCTCAGAGGTAATCATAAAGTTCAAAGTTTAAAGTTCAAAGTTCAAAGATAGAAATCGTGTTATTCGAATTTGGAATCAAGGATGTCGTCGACATACTGCTTGTCGCACTGATGCTCTACTACATCTATCGGCTGATGCGTGATTCACGTTCGCTGAATGTGTTTAATGGCATCCTGGTGTTTGTCGTCTCGTGGCTTTTCGTGTCGCAGGTGTTGCAGATGCGTTTGCTTGGTTCCATTCTTGACAAGTTGGTCAGCGTCGGTGTGATTGCCCTGATCGTGCTCTTCCAGGATGATATCAGGAAGTTCCTTTATAACCTCGGAGCCCATCGACGCATGAAAGCACTCTCTCGCTTCCTCTCGTCTTCTAAGAAAAAGGAAAAGGTGAAGAAGGATGTGAAAGAGACGATTATGCCGATCGTGATGGCGGCGATGAACATGAGCAAGGGCAAGGTGGGCGCACTCATCGTGATTGAACGCTTAGTGCCTTTGGATGACATAGCCATGACGGGTGACCAGATTGATGCAGTCATCAACCAGCGGCTGATAGAGAATATCTTCTTCAAGAACTCTCCCCTGCATGACGGTGCCGTCGTCGTAGCCAACAAACGGCTCAAGGCTGCTGGCTGTATCTTGCCTGTGAGCCATAACCTTGACATTCCCAAGGAGTTAGGACTGCGACATCGTGCTGCTATGGGCATCTCGCAGGAGAGTGATGCGGTGGCTGTCGTGGTGTCGGAGGAGACAGGAGGCATCTCCGTTGCGGTGAACGGCGCGTTCCGTCTACGCCTCTCGGCAGAGGAACTGGAAAGTATTCTCACGAAGGAATTAGAGTAGTGGCGTAAAGGTTTTCACTTAAATTTCTGAAAAAACGAGCGTCAATCTGATGATATTTGGAATATTTTTATTAACTTTGCAGACTACAAGACAAACTGAAATTAAAAAATAGCGAATTATGGATTTATTAAGTCAAATTGTGGCGCGTGCTAAGTCTAACAAGCAGCGCATCGTGCTCCCCGAGGCAGAGGAGGAGCGTACACTTCGTGCAGCCGACAAGGCTTTGGCTGACGACATCGCAGACATCATCCTGATTGGTAACCCCAGTGAGATCTTCAGACTGGCCAAGGAGTGGGGACTGAACCATGTTGACAAGGCTACCATCATCGATCCGCTGAACAACCCGAAGGCAGAGGAGTATGCCCAGAAACTGGAGGAACTCCGTCGTAAGAAGGGTATGACCATCGAACAGGCTCGTGAACTGATGAAGAACCCGCTTTATCTGGGTTGTATGATCATCAAGACCGAAGGTGCTGACGGACAGATCTCTGGTGCTCTCTCTACAACGGGCGACACCCTGCGTCCTGCCCTGCAGATCATCAAGTGTGCTCCTGGCATCTCTTGTGTCAGCGGTGGTCTGCTGTTGATCTCCAAACTGCCTCAGTATGGTGAGAATGGTGTACTGGTGATCGGTGATGTGGCTGTGACGCCGATGCCCGATGCTAACCAGTTGGCACAGATTGCTGTGTGTACGGCCCAGACCGCTAAGGCGGTGGCTGGCTTCGCAGAGCCCAGAGTGGCTATGCTGAGCTTCTCGACGAAGGGCAGTGCCACCCACGAGGTTGTGGATAAGGTGATCGAGGCTACGAATCTGGTGAAGAAGATGGATCCCGAACTGAAGGTTGACGGTGAGTTGCAGGCTGATGCTGCTCTGGTGCCCTCTGTAGGTGCCAAGAAGGCTCCGGGTTCTGATATTGCTGGTAAAGCCAACGTACTCGTATTCCCGAACCTGGAAGTTGGTAACATCGGCTATAAACTGGTGCAGCGCTTGGGTGATGCCATCGCTATCGGACCGATCCTGCAGGGTATTGCCCGTCCGGTGAATGACCTCTCTCGTGGTTGCTCTGTCGATGACATCTATTACATGATTGCCATTACGGCCTGTCAGGCTATGGACGCCAAGAAGTAATTATTAATTTAGGCACGGATTACACGGATTAACACTGCAAATTAAAGCCGTGCCTTTCAAAGAAAGCCGTGTAATCCGTGCCAATAAAGAAGAATAGAAATGAAAATCCTTGTTTTGAATTGTGGCTCGTCGTCAATAAAGTACGCTCTGTACAATATGGACGACAAGAGTGTGATGACCAGTGGTGGCGCTGAGCGTGTTGGTCTCGACGGCGCCTTTGTGAAAGTGAAACTCGCCAATGGTGAGAAGCGGCAGATCATGCACGACATCCCTGAGCATACCGAGGGCGTGAAGTTTATCTTCTCTCTGCTCACGGATCCTGAGATCGGTGTCATCAAGAGTCTTGATGAGATTGATGCTGTCGGCCATCGTATGGTGCATGGCGGTGAGAAGTTCAATAAGTCTGTGATTCTCACCGACGAGGTGTTGAAGGCTTTTGAGGAGTGCTCAGACTTGGCTCCGCTGCATAATCCCGCTAACTTGAAAGGCGTGAACGCCGTCAAGGAACTGATGCCGGGTCTGCCTCAGGTGGGCGTGTTTGATACGGCATTCCATCAGACGATGCCTCCGAAGGCATTTATGTATGCCATTCCATACGAGCTATATGAGAAGTACGGCATCCGCCGCTATGGTTTCCACGGTACCAGTCATCGCTATGTGTCGCAGCGTGCCTGTGAGTTCCTCGGCATTAAGGCTGAGGGTACGAAGATGGTGACCTGCCATGTAGGTAATGGTGGTTCTATTGCCGCTGTCGTAGATGGCAAGTGCATCGATACCTCGATGGGTCTGACGCCGTTGGAGGGTCTGGTGATGGGCACTCGTGCCGGCGATATCGACGGTGGCGCAGTAACCTTCATCGAGAAGAAACTAGGCCTTGATGCCGACGGTATGTCAAACCTGCTCAATAAGAAGAGTGGTGTGGCTGGTCTGACCGGTGGCTCTTCTGATATGCGTGATGTGGAGAATGCCGCCAAGAGCGGTGACGAGCGCGCCAAACTGGCTCAGGATATGTATTTCTATCGCATCAAGAAGTATATCGGTGCCTATGCAGCTGCTATGGGTGGACTCGATGTGGTCGTCTTTACGGCAGGTGTCGGTGAGAACCAAGTTAGCATGCGTTCTGAAGTCTGCAAGAATATGGAATTCCTCGGCATCAAGTTTGATGAGTCGAAGAACAACGTTCGCGGTGAGGAGGCTATCATCTCTGCCGATGATTCGAAGGTCAAGGTGGTTGTCATTCCTACCGATGAGGAGCTGATGATTGCTACCGATACGATGAATCTGTTGTAAACAGGTAACGTATAGAAATATGAAGAAAGGCGGCCAGAAATGGCTGCCTTTTTACATGATTAGATGTGATTGTATCAAGAAAAGGCGTAAATTAACTTAAAATTCCGTAAATATACTTTAAATATCAAATAAAAGTGTTACCTTTGTCCCCCATTATTATTAATTAGGTAGAATGTAGATTGGTTGATATGAAGAGATTAGCGTTTATTGTATTTGTCTTGACGTGTCTTGTATCTTGTAAGACGGATTTGACGGATATAGAGAGAAGTATTACTGACCTGGAAACTCAGGGACAGACATTAGACAATAGGATTAAGCAGCTGAATGAAGAGAGCCAGCGCCTTTCTGCTGAAATCAAGGAACTTCAGAAAAAGAGTGATGAGTTGACGAAGCGGAGTGAGGAGTTGGCTGCGCAGGGTGATGAGTTGGCTGCGCAGGGTGAGGAGTTGTCTAATCGCAGTGATGAACTCGAAGCAGCAAGTAAGGCGTTGTTGGATGAACTCGACAGTCTGAGGAAACAAAGTCTGGATTTGGCGGCAGAGATTTTAGCCCTGCAAGATGAAGGAAAGGCTCTCTCGGATTCATTGGGTAGTCTGGATCTTGAGAACGACTTACTTGTAGAGGAATGGAATACACTGCAGGAACTGATAAAACTATCGCAAGAGGAATTGGAGAAGTTGGATGCCAAGATCAATCAGACAGATCCGAAGTTGCTCCACTTTGAGTTCCTGGCTTCAGAGAATCCTATGCAACTGGTTGAAAATGCTGAGTGTGAGATCATCGGAGACAGTGTCGTGGAGTGTAGGGTCTTGAATGTTATGAGTGCCAAGTCGCTGTTTCCCCGATTCAGTTTTAATGGTGACTATGTGACGATAGGAGGTAAGCAGGCTGTCAGCAGTAAGACGGCATTTGACTTCAGTTCAGAACGTGCACTCGTCGTTCATTCTGGAGACAAGACCAAGGAATACACGGTGATTGTCAGTGCCTATACGGGTCTTCCCACTTTGTGGGCAGAGACCACAGGTCGTATGTTAAGCGAGGCCAATCATTATTATAAGGCGACAGTCAGTCTTGTAGACAATGCAGTCTATGGTGGAACTGGAGGCCTTTCTGAAACTTCTGCCAGGATGATGGCACAAGGAACTCTTCGCTACTACACGAAGCAGGTTGACTGGTCTGGTCATACGGAGTGGGGTAAGAATGACTATAAGTTGAACTTTTCCAATGCCGTATCGTTGTTGAACATGCCGGCACACAAGGACTGGCAAATGGTGCCCAATGTGTACGATATCACTATGCTGCATAATCAGACGGCTTTCTACATGAGCGAAATAAGCAAGCTTGATTATACACCGCGTTTTCATTATGTAGACCTGATGTTTAATGGTCGCTATGCTGGTACGTATATGTTGGGAGAAACCCTTGATGGCACTTCTTCGAGAGTCAATGTCGGCAGTGATGGTTATGTCCTGAGTATCGGTTCTAACACCTTTGGTTCGACGTTCGCAACAGCACACCTTGAGCAGCCAGTCAGTATCTTGTATCCTACTTCTCAACCAGCGTCAGTAGTTAATTATATCGCAAATTTCGTGAGGGAAGCGGAAACTGTTCTTTACTCTTCAAACTTTACTGATAAGTCGTATGGATGGCGATACAATATGGATGAGGATTCTTTTGTCGAATGGTACTTGATTAATGAGATTGCCAAGAATCCAGGTGGCGCATTCAAGTCCAGTTGCATCATGAATTACAGACGTGGCGGTAAGTTGGAGATGGGGCCGGTGTGGGATTTCGAGAAAGCATTCGGCGATGCCGGTTCAACAGGAGCTACGGGATTTGTCATCAAAAATGTCAGCTGGTATAAGCGTTTGTTCAAGGATCCAGATTTCGTAGCCAAGGTGAAGGAACGCTTTGCCTATTATTATGACCATCAGGAGGACATCCTCAAGAGTATCAACGAAAACGCACAGTATCTGAAGTATGCCATTCAAGAAGATGACACGAAATGGGATACTTTCTTGAAATATAAGACTTCTGAGAAAAATACCTGGTTATTGTATCAGGGCCAGGTAAGCAGTATGAAGAGTTGGCTTGCTGAGCGCATGAGTTGGCTCAAGGAGCAGTTTGATGCAATGTAAAAAGAGGGATAATCATGAAGAAGAGTATGAAAAGGATACTGTTCATAGCTTTTGTGCTTCTGGGGTTTGTGGCTTGTAAGGAGGATCTCTCAGAATACTACGACCGTCTTGATAAGCGGAAGGCAAGCAATGAACAGATAGAGAAAGCCAATGCCGAGCATGAAGCTGAGAATGCCAAAATGGAAGCCGAGAATGAGGCTTTGGCTGCCCGTAATGAGGAAAGGGATCGCTGGAATGCCGAACAGACACTGAGAAATGCTGAGCAGGCGCTGAGAAACGCTGAGCAGGATCAGAGAAATGCCGAGCAGGATCAGAGAAATGCTGAGCAGAGTGCCCTGAACGACTCCATGGCTCATGTGATTGACTCGCTGTTGAAGGAGAGAAATTTGGTCTATGATCAGAACGTAGACCTGGGAGAGTTGTTAGGACATCAGGCTCAGAACAATGCAGACCAGGCAGCGCGCAATGGCCAGCTTCGACTGATGTGGGAGGACCTGCAGCATAAGATTGACAGTCTTGAGAAGATCCTGGCCGATCGTGTGGAACCGAGACTCCTGACGATGGAGTTCGTGAAGGATGATAACCCATCGCTGAAAGAGAACGTCAAATGTAAGATTATCGGTGACAGCATCATTGAATGTTGGTTGCCGGGGATGTTGAATGAGAAACTACTGAAACCCCGTTTTACCTATGAGGGCACGATGGTGGTGATTGATGGCTTTGAAGCAGAGAGTGGAAAGACAGAGATTGATTTCACAAGACCTCGTACAGTGGCAGTAGCCGTCTCCAGCAAGATCCAATATTATACGATTTTTGTCCATTCATATACGGGACTTCCGCTAATGTTTATCACGACCGATGGCTATAAGGAAGTGACGTCAAAAGAAGTCTACCTCTCGGCTACCATGAATCTGAGGGAAGACGTGAAGACGCGTGCTGCTGGTGATGTGATAGAGTCAAGAGTCAATATCAAGGGACGTGGTAACTCCAGTTGGAAATTCCCCAAGAAGCCCTTCCGTCTTAAGTTCGACGAGAAGATTTCCTTGTTGGATATGCATAAAGACAAGTCATGGGTGCTGCTAGCGAACTATAACGACAAGTCGATGTTGCGTAACAGTCTGGCTTTCTACATGAGTAGCATCAGTAATCTTGACTATACACCTGAAAGTCATTTCGTGGAATTGATCTTCAACAACAAACACTGGGGAACCTATCTGCTTTGTGAGAAAGTGAAGATATCCAATCATCGGGTGGCTGTAGGAGATGACGGTTTCTTGTTGGAGATAGACAGTCGGGCACCAAGTGAGGCCGATTCCCGTTACTTTGTCGTGTCCCATTTGGAGAATGTCGTCAACATCAAGGACCCTGAAGTGGCATACGGTGATGCCAACTATAATTATGCGAAGGATTTTGTGATGAAAGCCGATAATGCGTTGTTCAGTAACAACTTTACAGATCCGAAAACGGGTTGGCAGGCATATATGGATATGGATTCTTTCGTCGACTGGTATCTTATTCACGAGATTGGCAAGAACCTGGATAGCAATTTCGATACAAGTTGTTACATGCATCTTGCCCGTGGCGGCAAGTTGATGATGGGTCCAGTCTGGGATATGGACGTGGCTTTTGGAAATATGAGCCAGACAAATCAGTCATGCTATAAGCCAACAGGATTCCATATTAAGTCAACTCAGTGGTATACTCGCTTGTTCAGAGATCCTGCTTTTGTGAAGAGAGTTAAAGAACGTTTCAACTATTTTTATCGTCACCAGAATGATATCCTGGCCAATGTCAATGCCGATGCACAGTATCTGAAATACTCTGCTCAGGAGAACAATGAAGTGTGGCATCTGTTTAATGTCAAGACTTGGCCGAATTATAACATCTGGGGTAGCTATCAGAATGAGGTCCAGGAACTGAAGACATGGTTCACCACTCGTATGGAGTGGCTAAAGTCTGAGTTTGATAAGATGTAGTCAAGAACTATATATTAATAAAGTAATAGGGCTAACGTGAAGTTGGCCCTATTACTTTTATATGAACGTCTTGTAGAGTGTGCTGGGATTATGTTTACCTTCGAGGACGTCCATGATCTCCTCCTCTGTGGAGAGGTTGAAATCACCGGGGATGGTGTTCTTGAGGGCTGCGGCTGCCAAGGAGTAGTTCAGCTGCTTCTGTTTGTCGTCAGGGAAGAGACTGATAGCGTGGAGCCAGCCACCCATGAAGGCATCGCCCACACCGACGGGATCCACAACGTCAGGGATATCAATAATGGGCGCCTGGAGCAACTCCCCTTCTGTCCACAGTAGGGCTGTGAGGGTGTGATGACTTGACGATACGATATTGCGCATACCCATCATCCAGTGCTTCAGACGAGGATACTGGGCGTGGAGCTCGTCAAACCATTCGCCGTATTCCTTCATCTGCATCTCGAAATTGGAGTCTATTGCTGTGAAAGGAGGCTGTGGATGCTGCGAGAGCCAGTCGAACTCGATGGCGTCACCAAACATCATGTCACAGCGGGAGAGCATCTTGCTCAGTGTCTCACGGGGAGTAGCCCCCTCATATTTCCACAGGTTCTTGCGATAGTTGATGTCGAAACAGACGGTGACGCCCAACTCGTCAGCGATGTCAAGGGCCTCGAACGTAGCATCGGCTGCCTGTTGAGAGATGGCTGCCGTGATGCCCGATACGTGGAAGAACTCACAGTCTCTCAGTATCTCTCGCCAGGGAATCATGCCAGGCTTCAGGTCGTAGTAGGCGGAATTGGAACGGTCGTAGATAACCTTGGCGGCACGCATGCCGGCGGCAGGCTCGAAATAGTAGGTACCGATACGCTGTCCGCCGTAGAGCACTTGGCTGGTATCCACACCTAATTGTGCCAGATTCATCGCTCCGGCATGACCAACGGGAGTGTCTGGCAGGCGGGTGATATAGGTCACGTTCTCTCCTTGTGTGGCAAGCGAAACGGCTACATTGGCCTCGCTGCCGCCATATTTGCTGGTGAACATGTCACCCTGCGTCAGTCGCAGGTGGTCGTTCTTTGAGAATCGGAGCAACAGTTCTCCGAAGGTTACAATATTCTTCTTGCTCATATAGTTTAGTTTTCACCTTTTCACTTTCTTACCTTTTCACTTTCTTACCTTTTTACTTTTTTACCTTTTTACTTTTTCTACGGTTTGCTTTCTCCCTCGATATACTGCGACATTAGCAGGTGGTCGCCGTCGTAGACGATATAGGTGAAATGACTGATCCAGTCACCGAGGATGATCATCCGCGCCTTTTTGGTCAGTTGCAGATCCAGTTCGATATGCCGATGTCCGTAGATGAAATAATCAACATTGGAGTGATACTGGATGTACTTTTTTGTATAGAGCACGAGATGTTCGCGCTGCTCTCCCATATAGGCCGGCTCCTCGCCGTTAGGCCGTTTCATGCGAGAGTGCTTGGCCCAGGTCAGTCCGAGCCACATGCCCCAGCGGGGATGAATGGCGGAGTAGAGGACTTGACAAAAAGGAGAATGGAAGATGCTGCGGATCAACTTAAACGACTTGCTGGGGTCGCCAAGTCCGTCACCGTGGGCCAGGAAGAACATCTTGCCGTAGATTTCCGTCGTCTCAGGCTTCTTGTGCAGGATGACACCACATTCCTTCTCTAAATATTCATAGGCCCAGATGTCGTGGTTGCCCGTGAAGTAATGCACCTCGACGCCCATGTCCGTCAGTTCTGATATTTTTCCCAAGAAGCGGGTGAAGCCCTTGGGCACCACATGCTTGTACTCGTACCAGAAGTCGAACATGTCGCCCAACAGGTAGATGGCGGCTGCTTTCTCCTTGATACTGTCGAGGAACCGCACGAGCCTGCGCTCCTGCATCCTCTGGTGAGGTATGGCCAGCGAACCAAGGTGGGCATCAGAGAGGAAATATATATTCTTCATAATCCGTGAAAATCCGTGTTAATCCGTGGCTTTAATCAAATCCCAGTTCTACTCTCGCTTCCTCGCTCATCATCGACTGGTCCCAGGCGGGCTCGAAGACGAGGTTCACGTTTGTCGACTTCACCCCCTCGACGCTCTCCACCTTCGTGCGTACATCTTCTAATATATAGTCGGCAGCGGGGCAGTTGGGGGCTGTAAAGGTCATATCGAGCTCGACGATGGCATTCGGGCCATCGTCAAGGTCTCGTTGCGAGACCGAATAGTCTTCCTGCACGTCGATCTTATAGATCATTCCCAAGTCATAGATATTGACGGGAATCTCTGGGTCGTAGACGGTCTTCAGCACATCTACAATCCGCTCTTCTATCTGTGTCTTCTTTTCTTGTGTCATAATCGACTGCAAAGATACACATTTTTACCTAAATAATCATATCTTTGCCAAAAATTTCACAATTGTTGTCAACATCTCCCCTCTTCGTGGAAGGAATAATATTTCCCGTCTGTGACGATGACGTGGTCGAGAAAGTGGATATTCATCACCTCGCAGGCACGGACGAGGCTTCTCGTCAGTATCTCATCGGCCTTGCTGGGGCGGAGATTGCCAGAGGGATGGTTGTGACAGACGGCGAGGACGGTGCAGTTGGCGAGGACTGCCTCTTTCATAATGATACGGATGTCGACAGCCGTCTCCGTGATGCCACCATGCGAGATGCGAACTTTCTTGATAAGGCGATAGTGCTGATTCAACAACAGTGCCCAGAACTCCTCGACGTCAAGATCCTGCATAACGGGATGCATGTGGTTGTAGATGCGAGTGGCAGTGCCGAGGTCTGGTCGTTCCTCTGGTGTCTCGGCCTGGCGACGCTTGCCAAGTTCGCAGGCGGCCAGGATGGTGATGGCCTTTGCCTCACCGATGCCGTTGTACTGGCAAAGCTCCCTGATGGTCATCTTGCCTAGCGTGTTCAGGTTGTTGTTACAGTCGGCAAGTATCCGTTTCATAAGGTCAACGGCACTTTCCTTCTGAGAGCCTGAGCTGATAAGGATGGCCAGAAGTTCTGCATTGGTAAGTGCTTCAGTACCAGCACTTGCCATCTTCTCACGAGGACGGTCTTCTTCCGCCCATTGATTGATGTTGAGTTTCTCCATAGTGTTTCATTTAAGTTTTAAAGGGTTGTTATTTGTAGAATGTCTTTTCGAAGGCTTGGAATTCGTCTTGCTTCAGCACGCATCGCTTCCACCACGATTCGATGAAGCCGAGACCGTAGCCCATCAGTTGGACGAAGGCCGCAGGGACAGAGAGGATTCCAACCCGCAGACTTCGGTTCTTGATGGTCGAGTCGACGCAGATCAGCAGACTATATAATATAATAGGTATCCAGGGGGCGAAACACATCCAATAGAACTGGTCGCGATCGACGTAGTGCATCAGTGCCCGTCCTACGGCAGAGATGAGTATCAGGGCGATGACGCCTACGGTGAAGACCGTCGGCAACAGGTGGACGAGTTTCATCGTGCCTGGATGGCGCTTCTCGAGATTGATGCGGGCGATACCGCTGTTATACACCTGACGGAAGAACTTGCGGAAGTCCGTGCGACGCTTGTGCCACACCCAAGCCTCTGGGAAAAGCCTCGGACGGTAGCCTGCCTCGACGATGCGATACGAGAAATCGATGTCCTCGCCAAAGCGCATCTTCGTGAAGCCGCCTAACTGCAGATACACATCGCGACGGATGCCCATGTTGAACGAACGGGGATAGAACTTGTCGAGGGCCCCTCTCGTTCTCCCCGACTGGGGGGAAGATCCTCGGATGCCGCCAGTTGTGAAGAATGAGGTCATCGAGTAACTGATGGCCTTCTGCACAGGGGTAAATGAGGGGTGGGCTGCGTCAGGTCCGCCAAAGGCAACTATTTCAGAGGTGAGAGGTGAGAGGTGAGAGGTAAGAGATTTCTCTACAGCTTCCAGATACCCCTCAGGCAGGACCACGTCAGAGTCGAGCACAATCAGCCATTCGCCGTTAGCACGCTCGGCTCCATAGTTGCGACTCTGCCCAGGGCCGCTATTCTCCTTCATGAAATACTTCACGTCCAGTCTGTCATGATACTTTTCGACGATTGCCTTGCAGTCTCGCTGCGAGCCGTCTTCAACAATAAGCACCTCGAAATCCTTGGCCTTCTGGTCGCAGAGGCTTTGCAGGAGTTCGTCCACTTCGTCAGGACGATTATAGACAGGAACAATGATAGAGTATTTCATAGTGTTTCTAAATAATTGGCACGGATTACACGGCTTTTTTTAAAAGACACGGCTTGTTTGCTGTGTTAATCCGTGTAATCCGTGCCGAGAATTATTCCTTGACGCGCTGCAGATAGCTGCCGTCGCGAGTGTCAACCTGGATGAGGTCGCCTTCGTTGATGAACAGAGGCACACGCACCTCAACGCCAGTCTCCAGGGTAGCGGGCTTCAGGGTGTTGGTAGCGGTGTCGCCCTTGATACCTGGCTCAGAGTGAACAACGCGGAGGTTGGTCTTCACGGGCATCTCAGCATAGAGGATGGTACCGTCGGTGGTGTCAGAAACGACTTCCACGATGTCGCTCTCCTTCATATACTCATGTCCGATCACGAGTTCGTTGTCAATGGGAATCTGCTCGAAGGTCTCCTGGTTCATGAAGATACGTCCTGACTGGTCCTCGTAGAGATACTGATAGGGGCGACGCTCGATGACGACGTCCTCCAGTTTCTCACCGATATTGAAGCGGCGCTCCAGTACGCGGCCGTCGCTGACGTTCTTTACCTTGATGATCATAATTGTGTTACCCTTGCCTGGCTTACGGTGCTGGAAATCGATGCACACCCAGATGCCACCGTCCATACGGATGGCGGTGCCTTTTTTAATGTCTTGTGAATTAATCATATACCTATAAATGTTACTTTTGTATCGTTTTCGGGTGCAAAATTAGTGCAAATTGAGCGAAAAACCAAATTTTATTTAAGTTTTTCCGAAATGCAGCCTAATTTCGTGCGATTTCTCGCGCAAAATTACTGCTTTTTTGGAAAAAAACATAAAAAGTTGCGCTAAATTTCTCATATTTCTTGCGTAATTCAAAAGAAATGAGTACTTTTGCACCCCAAAATGTTGAATTTGAACAATAAGTAAGTATAAAAAGCAATGAAGAGAACATTTCAGCCGCACAATCGCCGTCGCGTCAACAAGCACGGCTTCCGTGAGAGAATGGCCACCAAGAATGGTCGCCGCGTATTGGCTGCCCGTCGTGCTAAGGGCCGCAAGAAGTTAACGGTTTCTGACGAGCGCCACGGAATGTAATTCCGGTCGCCAATCAACGAAATTTGTACGAAACAGAGTGAAGTGGAGAGCAATCTTCACTTCTTTCTGTTTTTATGCCTTTATTTTCTGGTTTTCTCCTCACTTATTCGTACCATTGAGCTTTGCTCGAAGATACTTTCGCTTGAAAATGAAAATTAATCGCTATTTATTTTGCATTTTGCTCGCTTATTCGTACCTTTGCACGTGAGAAATCAGAAATGAGATGAAAGTAAAGGAATTCTTCGGTAAGTTTGGAAGTGCCTTTCTGTGGGGAAACCTGTTGGCGATGCTGATTGTCATCGTGCTATTGGCACTGGGTGTGAAATACGGACTCGACTGGTATACCCATCACGGTGAGGGTGTCAGGATACCCAAGATAGAGGGCATGGACTATGGAAGGGCCCGTAGTCTGTTGGAGGAACACGGCCTGAACATTATGGTCAGCGACTCTGGCTATAACAAGTCTCTGGCAGCCAACGCCATCCTGATACAGAATCCGGGTCCTGGCACGACGGTGAAGATGGGACATACCGTCTATGTGACGGTCAACTCCCCCTCGTCGCCTTCATTTGCTATTCCTGATATCGTCGATAACAGCAGTTATCGTGAGGCTGAGGCAAAGTTGACGGCCTTGGGCTTCAAGCTCTTGCCTCCCCAGGAGGTGGCTGGCGAAAAGGATTGGGTCTATGGCGTGCTTTGTCGTGGACGCCGGGTCTCAGCTGGTGACCGTGTTTCTATCGACAACCCACTGACTTTGATGATCGGCAGTGGGGAATATGATTCCGACGAGGAAATCGATTATATTGAACCTGAATACCGCCTGATGGAAAGCGGTAACGTAGATGAGTTTGAGGAAGAAGTAGACTGATGGACTATCTGGATGACGAGGAACTGGAACTGATGGCCGACGCTGATGCCGACGAGCAGGCAGATGACGGTCAGCTCTATGAACACTTCCGTATCGAGGTGGACAAGGGGCAGGACTCAGTCCGTATCGACAAGTTCCTCTCTGAGCATCAGCCACACTCTAGCCGCAACCGTATCCAGAAGGCCGCAGACGCTGGCTTCATCCATGTCTGTACGGCTGAGGATCTCAAACTGGGACGCAGTGCCCGTCCTGTGAAGAGTAACTATAAGGTGCGCCCTGGCGATGTCATCACCCTGATGCTTGACCGTCCGCACTACGACACGACCATCACCCCAGAGGATATCCCCCTCGAGGTGGTCTATGAAGACGATGATCTGATGGTCATCAACAAGCCTGCAGGTATGGTGGTCCATCCTGGTTGTGGCAATTTCAGCGGCACGTTAGTCAATGCCATCGCCTGGCACCTGAAGGATCTGGCCACCTACGACCCGAATGATCCCGAGGTAGGACTCGTCCATCGTATTGATAAGGACACCAGCGGTCTGCTCGTGGTGGCGAAGACGCCTGACGCGAAGACCTCTTTAGGCAAGCAGTTCTTCAACAAGACTACTCACCGCAGTTACAATGCACTCGTCTGGGGGAACTTCGTGGAGGACGAGGGGAGGATAGAAGGCAATATTGGGCGAGATCCGAAAGACCGTTTGCGAATGGAGGTGTTCCCTCCTGACTCGGAGATCGGCAAGCCGGCCGTCACTCATTACAAGGTGCTTGAACGCTATGGCTACGTCACCTTGATAGAGTGTATCCTCGAAACGGGGCGCACGCATCAGATCAGGGCCCACATGAAGCACATCGGCCATCCGCTGTTCTGCGATGAGCGCTATGGTGGAACGGAAATCCTCCGTGGTGAGCGGACGGCGAGTTACAAGGCCTATATCCAGAACTGCTTTAAGCTCTGTCCGCGTCAGGTGCTCCATGCCCGCACCTTGGGATTTTTCCATCCCTCGACGGGTGAGCAGATGGACTTCACCTCAGAGTGGCCTGCCGACATGGCGGCCCTCATCGACAAGTGGCGCAATTATGTAAAGGTAAAAAGGTAAAAAAGGACTCGCTTTAGCGCTTTTACAAAGCGTAGCGACTAAAAGAAAAAGGTAAAATAGTAATATGAAACATTTGAAGAGAACTATTGCCATCGTTTGTGGTGGCGACTCATCCGAGCACGATGTCTCACTGCGCTCGGCACAGGGACTTTACTCCTTCTTCGACAAGGAGCGTTACGATGTCTATATCGTGGATATCAAAGGCCAGGACTGGCATGTCGAACTGCATGACGGCACGACAACCAAGATCGACCGCAACGATTTCTCCTTCGTCGAGGACGGCAAGGCCAAGTTGTTCGACTACGCCTATATCACCATCCACGGCACTCCTGGAGAGAACGGCTTGCTGCAAGGCTACTTCGACTTGATTGATCTGCCATACAGTACCAGTGGCGTGTTGGTGGAGGCCATGACCTTCGATAAGTTCGTGCTCAATCAGTATCTGCGCAGCTATGGTGTCAGCGTGGCCGACTCCCTGCTGATCCGCAAGGGCTACGAGGAGTTGGTGAGCGACGATGAGGTCGAAGAGCGCATTGGCATGCCGTGCTTTGTCAAGCCTGCTGCCGATGGATCGTCGTTTGGCGTGTCGAAGGTGAAGAACAAGGACCAGTTGGCTCCTGCCATCCGCAAGGCAATGCTGGAGAGTCCTGAAATCATGGTCGAGAGTTATCTTGAGGGAACGGAGATTACCCAGGGTATCTACAAGACTCGTGAGAAGACCGTCATCTTCCCCATCACCGAGGTGGTGACGAGCAATGAGTTCTTCGACTACGATGCCAAGTATAATGGCCAGGTGAAGGAGATCACGCCGGCACGCATTGCTCCAGAGATTGCCGACCGTGTGTCGAAGATCACCAGCCACATTTACGACATCCTCCATTGCAACGGCATCATCCGCATCGACTATATCATCTCTCCAGAGGGTAAGATCTCGATGCTTGAGGTGAACACCACACCAGGTATGACTGCCACCAGCTTCATTCCCCAGCAGGTGCGTGCCGCCGGCCTTGAGATGAAGGATGTCCTCTCCGACATTGTCGAAAACTCTTTCTAATTGAGAATTGAGAGTTGAGAATTGAGAATTATGATTACCCTAATCCCTTGAGTTGTGTTGCAGAGAAAAGAGAACATAATATTGTCAAAGACGGATGCATTTGGTGATCGTATTCTCAAACTTTATCAGTATCTGATTAAAGAAAAGCAAGAGTTTGTGCTTTCTAAACAAATACTGAGGAGTGGGACTAGTATTGGAGCAAATACCGCTGAGGCTCGAAATGCTCAAGGAGAAAAGGATTTCATAAATAAACTGAATATAGCATTAAAGGAAGCGGATGAGACAGAATATTGGTTGAGGAAGTTACAATCGGGTGAGTATATTACTGCATGTCAGTATGAGTCGATGTATAACGATAATGAAGAAATCATAAAGATTCTGACTAAGATAATAAAAACGATGAAACAAAAAATCTTATAGTTCATGGAGTCTGGTAATCATAATTCTCAATTCTCAACTCTCAATTCTCAATTGTCTGAGTTTGATGAGATAAGGCCGTATGAGCCGGAGGAGATGAAGCAGGCGTTTGAGGACTTGCTCAACGACCGCCAGTTTAATGTCATCATGAAAGGCTTTGCCCCGTGGCTGCCGAAAGGTATCCGCAACGGACTGCTGTGGCTCGCTTTCAAGGGTGTCAAGACCCCGCTCGACTTCCAGAAGCGGTTCATGAAACCCATCGTGAAGTATATCATCCGCAAGCATACCGATGGCTGCACCTTCGATGATCGCGCATTATGTAATCATAATTCTCAATTCTCAATTCTTAATTCTCAATTACGTTACACCTTCGTCTCGAACCATCGAGACATCGTGCTCGACTCTGCCTTCCTGGATGTGAAACTGGTAGAGAACGGCTATCCCACTACCGTTGAGATCGGCATTGGCGACAATCTCCTTATCTATCCTTGGATCAAGAGGCTCGTCCGTATGAACAAGGCCTTTACCGTTCGCCGTGGTCTTTCGCTCCGTGAGACACTCGCTGCCTCGCAGTTGATGAGCCGTTACATCCATTTCGCTGTGACTCAAAAGAAGGAGAACATTTGGATTGCCCAGCGTGAGGGTAGGGCGAAGGATTCCGACGACCGTACCCAGGAGGCTGTGCTGAAGATGCTGGCAATGGGGGGTGATCTCCAGGAACTCAATATCGTCCCCCTGACCATCAGCTACGAATATGATCCCTGCGACTATCTCAAAGCCCAGGAGTTCCAGCAGAAACGTGACAATCCCGCCTTCAAGAAGTCACGACAGGACGACCTCGACAATATGAAGACTGGAATCTTCGGTTACAAGGGGCGGGTTGTCTATCGTACGGCAGCACCCATCAATACCTGGATTGACGAGTTAAAGGATTTGCCCAAGACGGACTATTACAAGGTTGTGGCTGAGCGGATGGACCAGGAAATCCATCGAGGCTATGAACTATTCCCCTGTAACTATATCGCTCTCGATGAATTGAATGGCAACACGGCCAATGCTGCCCACTATACAGAGGCCGATAAGCAGCGCTTCGAGACATACCTCGCAGGTCAGATTGCCAAGATTACGCTCGACAACAAGGATGAGGCCTTCCTCCGTGAGCGCATCCTTACGATGTATGCCAATCCCCTCATCAACAAACTCGCCGCCGTATGAAGTCTTTCCTTCGTCTTATGGTTATCATAATTCTCAATTCTCAACTCTCCATTCTCAATTGCTCTTGCTCCAAGGACACCTACGACAAGGGCGATGGCCAGTATTCCTATTTGCGTGGTGATTTTGCCGAGGCTTTGGTGGGAGCAGACAAGAAGATCGTCTCTCTTATGACTGATGAGGGTGAGACACTCCCACTATTGCAGCCCTATGCCGCCAAGTGGATCACTCGCTCCGATACCATCTACCGCTGTATGCTATATTATAATAAGGTACGCGATAGCAAGGGACAATATGTTGCCGAAGCGATATCCGTCGGAGAGGTGCCCTGTCCTTTGATCGTCCCTTTGTCGGAACTTGAAGTGGAGATGAAGACAGACCCTGTGAAGTTTGAGAGTGCCTGGATGAGCAAGACTGGCAGATATGTTAACCTCAGTTTCTCCCTGAAGACAGGAAAGTCAGAAGATGATGAAGCCGTTCACTCATTGCGGGTGGTCCAGGATACGATTATGACGAATCCGGATGGCACCGCTACCAGCTATCTCCGCCTGTATCACGACCAGGGAGGAGTACCTGAATACTATTCCACGCAAGCCTATGCAAGTATCATTACTTCAGAGATACCTGCCGACTCTGTCAGTATCACGATCAACACTTACACGGGAACAGTCACAAAGGCTTTTCGGCTGACGCGTACTTCACATTGACGGCATCGCCCTTGAGCACGTCGGCAAAGGCCTGTGGGGTGATGGTGACGGGCCCCTTCATAAACTCAGGAATATTATAGCAGCGCAAGAACTGCCGATGGTAGTCGGGATCTTCGCAGGGCAGTTCAAAGGGCTTCGTGGCATGCCCGTCCTTGTCGACATAGGCAATGAACGGACGTGTGAAAGTCCCGTCGTTGCGGCGGCTGCTGAAGATGATCCAACGGCCGTTGCTCGACCAAGAGTGGTAACTCTCGGTATCAGGTGAGTTAACCTCGTCCATCCTCCGCGCGGTAGCAAACTCTCCACTCTCACTTCTCCACTCTCCACTTAAATCCATGATCCAGAGATCTGCATCGTGGTGCCAGATATGGAAGTAACCATAATGCCCCATCGTGAAGAGGAGATATCGACCGTCTGGTGAGATGCGGGGGAAGGTGGCGCTGCTGTCTCTTGCAGCGGCATCGAATACGAGTTCGCGAGGGCCGAACTGACGGGTGTCAGGGTCGAAGGCCTTGCGGTAGATGCTGTATTTCAGTTCCCTGAATCGCCGCTGCACCTCCTTTGCTTTCGTGGTGGCTGTGTCTTGACGCTCAAAGTGGGCGCTGCAGTAATAGAGTGCCTTGCCGTCGGGAGCCCATGCTGGGAACACTTCGAACTCTGTGTCGCAGTTCTCGAGGTTAGTCACCTCGTCGGTCTCCACGTTGTAGGCAATGATGTCGCTCTCCTCGTCATACACCTCCACCTTGTTGGGGTTGACGGTATGGAAGTTCTGCAGCGTCTTGTCGGTGGCGTAGACGATGAGGTTGAGCCAGGGGTGCCAGGCGGGATAGACGCCTGCCGAGAGGATGGAGTCGTTGCGCATGTTTACCTTCTTCATCTTGCCGTCGTAGGCAATGACGGTGCCTCCCTGATACTGTCTGGCATGGAACTGCAGACGCTGGGGATTATACCACTGATAGTGGTGACAGTTGATGCACTGTCCGTCTTTCTCGAAACCGCATAGCTTGTTGTCGTAGATGACGCTCTCGTCGTAGTTCTCCAGGCAGCGCTGGTTGATGGTCAGTGCCTCATAGGATATGAACGACGGCGCTATCAGTCGGTAACTGATGTAGGGATCGATGGAGTCTGGCGATACAAAGATGCTGAAGGGCTTGAAGCGTGTCCACTGGTCGCCGTTTCGTGTGTAAACCTCGACGGTGATGGCGTTGCCCTTGGCTTTCTGTGCCAGCGAGTGCCACTCGTCAATAGCGGGCTGTCCGTTGCATACGATATCATCGTTGCCAACGGCATAGCGGGCCACCATCTCGTCGGCCTCTCCGTCGTATTCAAAGCTCAGTGGCGCCATATTCACAGGCACCGTCACCTGCGTGTAGTCTGGATAGATGGCAGGCAGCTGGTCCTTCTGTGTAAACTCTGACGGTATAGACGGGCCTCCGCAGGACAATAATAAGAGGTAAGTGGTGAGAGGTAAGATGTAAGAGAAGACGATGGTGAGTACCAATCGGCCTCTCACCGCTACCGAATTCTCTATCTGAAACATTTTCTTTATCATATTATATTTGTATCTGTATTTCTGTCCTTAATCATTTCTCTTACCTCTTACCTCTCACCTCAATATTCAGGTAGGTTCGACATGATGTGGTAGTCATAATAGAAGGTATTGCTGTAAAGCATGCCCACCTGCTGGCGAACATCTTCCACATTCACGCCCTCGTATTGGGAGAAGACTTGGTAGAACTTGTCGAAACTCTCCTTGATGCCTGGACTGAACGGCATCTGGTCCAAATTGGGATGATTGACGATCTGGCCGAAGAGGTAGGCGGCCTCTTGATAGGCCACAGGTATGGGGGTGTTGGGGTGCAGCTCCACGTATTTGTTGAACTGATACCAAAAAAGCTGGGGATCCTTTACCCATAGCGTGGCCAGGAGTGACTGCTCCTGGAATACGGGGTCTTTAGTGTCATAGCTTTTGGCCAGCGTGTTCATGACGAAACGCTCCAAGTTGCCGTTATCGCTGTTCAACACGTCTGAGTAGTGTAGCATGTGGGTGACGGGCTCCATCTCGCGATCCTGGGCAATCAGTTGTGGATTGTTCAGCAGGTCTTCAGCCTTTGCTGCCCATTCGTCGAAGAATTGGGTGTGCTTCAGGATGTTGATATACTTCTGGGCAATCTCCTTTTCGCCCTTCAGAATGGCACACCGTATCAGGTTTTGGAAGTGCTCGGCTCGCCATTCGAACTCCACGCCCATCTCCGTAGACAGACGGTTACAGGGGTTCAGCAGACCGTACTGATAGTAGATCATCGGACCAATCACCATCAGCGTGCTCATCTCGGAGGGACCGTCGTAGAATTTAGCGCCGTTGCGGTATTGGTACATCAAATCGCCCTGACGGCCAATACGCGAGAGGGCCAGATTCCTCATCATGACGATGGCGCGTGTAGGCTCGTCGTCTTGGGTGGCGGCCTCCTCCAGCACGCCATTCCAGTCGGTCAGGTTTATCAGGTGTAGCATCTTCACCTCGTGGTGGAAGTTCTCGTCCTTAAACCAGAAATGGACAACACCCCATGCCACCGCTGCCAACACCGCCGCCTGTGCCACCCACGGCATCCATACCTTCTTCCTTTTCTCCTGACTCCTGACTCCTGACTCCTGACTCCTTCTTGAGAGACATACCATCCCCACCATGAAAAGCGCCAATAAATAAAAAGGCACATAGTACATGGCGTACTCCTTGGTGATGAAGAAGATCGGCAGTCCGGCGTAGTAGATGTTGGCCAGATTGGTCTCGTAGTAGACATAGCGGTAGCACAACAGGGGAACAGCCGCGGCCATGACTATGGCTATCAGCGTATAGACGGCTGCGCTTCCTCTGGACATGAGCCGCCATGACCAGATGCCCATCAGCAGGGTTGCCGCCAAGCCATAGATGCCCATCAGGGGATAGCCTGCGACGCACGTCAAGGCCATCCAGACAGCCCGCAGCCAGTATTTGTCAGGCAGTGAGCGGAAACCCCATAGCAGGGCCACGACCGCAGTGGTGGCAATGGTGGTGAGGAAGAAGTGCCCGCGTAGTTTCAGCACATAGATCCAGTAGCCTATGTCGACGTTTGTCAATAAGAGTAAGGCAACGGGTATGAGCAGCAATGAAGCCCATCGGGAGGGAACTTTGAAAGTCTTTTTTAACAAGAATAGCAACAGCAGCCACCAGCCGCAGAGCATCGTCACACCCATCCAGGGATGGTAGAAGAACTGCGTGAACCAAGTGCCTATGTAGGTGAGCAACCCTGCAGGCACCACCATTTGCTGTTTGAAGAATAGGGATGTATGAAGGAACAGGTTCAACTCCTGCACCTTCCATAAGAAGTGGCTCTCATAAACCAGCAGGCCGCAGGCAATGGCAGCGAGGGCGGCAATCCAGATAATGACGTGTTTCATCGCAAACTGTTATTTGGCTGCAAAGTTACGAATAAACCAGCGAAATGCAAAATGAAATGCTATTTTTCTTCTCATTACGGAGGAAGATGGAATAGGAGCCTGCTATCACGGGGATAACAGGCTCCTAATGTGGGAAGGCCTTATGTTAAGACCTTGGGAATTATTGAAGAACGACCTTCTTACAGATGATTCCGGCTCCACAGATGACCAGACCACCGGCATTAAGCAGCTGATCCATGTCGTCGGCTGTGAGGACCGTCTTGATGGATGTCTCAGAAGGATCTGGTGAGGCATTGCCGTCAGAACCCCAACCCTGCGTAGAGGGTAATGCAGCCCATGAACCATTGCCGAAGCGGATGTTGATGTAGCCTACAGAAGGATCTACCTCATAGTACAGCTTCAGGGTCTTGCCTGCAGACACCTGGCTCCAGTCGTAGCGCCCCCAAGAGAGTTCGTCCATGCCAGCAGCCCAGCTGCCTAATGCGAAGTTTCCGCTCCAGATGACTTCCTCAAGAATAGAGAGCGTGATCTTGGTGATTGTGAAGTAAGCACCGCAGATTACGAGACCGCCGGCATTCACCAGCTCGTCGATCATCGCCTGAGTCAGCGTCACGGAGAACTTGGTGTCCTCGGCTGTCAGCGGATTGACATCGGCCGTTCCAGGCAGTGCAGCCCATGAGCCGTTGCCTATGCGGATCTGGGACCAGCCAGCAGACATGTTAGGCGTGAGGTAAACGGTCAGCACCTGTCCTACCTGAGCGGTAGACCAGTCATAGCCGCCCCATGCGAGATCCTGCATGCCGGCATTCCATTCGCCAATCTCAAAGTTTCCAGCCCAGATGGTGGTCTCTGGTGCTTCGCTGTACATAGAGATCTTGTCAGACTCGACGCTGTAGTTCTCGTGCTGCACGAGGGTCACCTTGCCGTCGCCCATGCCTTCAGGAACAACGAACGTGATCTGTGTGGCGGTCTGGGTGAAGTCTGTAAAGGCACCGTCGATGGCAGGCAGAATTAGGTGGATGATGCGATCCAGCTTGTCACCCTTGATGGTGATGGTCTGACCAACCTTGACATCCTTGACAGGCTCAGTGCTGCTGACTGATGCCAGAGGAACGGCGATGTCAACAGATGTGGTGATGCCAGAGGCGGAATTGAGCGTGACGCTGCCTGACACGGTGTTATCAGGAACCGTAACCCTGACAGACTTGCCGTCGTTAGCCACTTGGAATGGCACATCTGCTACAGCAGGGAAGTCGATGCTGGTCACGAGGTCGAGGTTCTCACCAGTGATGGTGATCTCCTCACCAAACTCAGGATTGGGATTTGATACGCCAGTGGCCTTGATCTCATCGATGGTCAGTGTGCCGATGCTGATGTTCTCGGCACCGTCAGAACCGTCGTTGTAAGCCACGTCGCCAGTCTTGGCCTCAGCTGGTACGATGACTTGGATCTCACTGCGTGTGTTCAGCAGGAAGTCTTCGGCATCTACTGTCACGTGGTCGAAGAATACCACCTGGCCGATGTTCCAAACGTAATCACCCTTGATAGACACTACCTCGCCTGGATGAATAGGGTTGGGAGTGATGGACGAGGCTTTGATCTCCTCGGCAAAGGTGATGTTGGATGCCGATTCGATGGTCTGACCGTCGTTGGTGACCAGACGGAGTTTGCCAGGTACACACTGGTCTGGAATGGTCACAGTCATCTCTTCAGAGCTTTGCAGCGTGAATTCTCCGCTGATATAGGTCGTAGACGGAGTGAGCTTCTGGTTGCCTTCAGGGAAGAGCACCTCTTTCACATTATTCAGCTGGGTACCTGTAAGACGCATGGTTGCTCCGCGAGTGATAGGCATCGGCCCGAAGGCGAGGATATTCACACCGCTCTTATTGTACTGGTTGGTATCGAGCTGATCCTCGCTACAGCTGGTAAAACCAGCGGCGAGCACCAGTGCAGCCATCGCTAATACTGATATTTTACGATATATTTTCATAATTATCAATTTTCAATTATCAATTATCAATTATTAATACGCTACCGCACGGATATTGTCGATACGGATGAAAGGATGACAGGTCGTGCCACTGGTTACACCGCTCCAGATAAACAGGGTCAGGCCCGTGAAGTTATCGGATGTCAGAGGCGTACTAGAAGCGGTTCCGTCGTTCCTGTACTTGAAGGTAGAAATAGGCAGAGTCACTGTTACCCACTTGCCGCCAGTATCGTATGAACCAGTGGCACTCCATGGAGTCCACAGTCCACGCGGATAGTCGGTACCATTGAAGAACGTATTATTGGCAGTAGGCAGTGTTACCTGTGCATCACCAGAGAAGATGCACTGCATGGAGAGGTTCGTCCAGGGGTTGCTGGATGGGATGTTTACCTCGAACTTCAGCGCCATATTGGCAAAATCGGCAAAGCTGACAAGATCTGACAGACGGGAGTTTGTGCCTGTGAAGGTGCCATCCCAGTCGCCAGGCCAGTACTCAAATGATACATTACCATCCTGCCATGCACCATCGTCAAGGTCGCAGTCGCCTAAGAACAGATAGCTGCCGTCGAGTGAATTCTCGTCGCTCATAATCTTCTGGTTGTGCCAGCCGTGGTTGGTCAGACCAGTGGAAGCAGGGCCGGCATCGTTAGTACCCCAGTCGTTAAACAGGATACCACGGGTGTCACGGTAGTTGAACTTCGCCTTCTTCTTACCATACACAGTGGCAACCTCCACAGGGCCTTCGCTGATACCTGCCGGCATCGTGAAGGTCAGATGACTGATGTCGAACTCGTCAATGTCAATCTTGGTGCCATTAATGGTCAGTGTGAGCGGTGTGTTGGGATCATCCACGAAGTAGTTACCATAGATGGTAGCCTGCTCGCCAGCCTGAGCCCACTCGTTGCTCATGTTGTTGATCGAAGGACCAGGAACCAGCACCTTGAAGTCATAAGACGTGGTGTCGTTAGCGTTGTTGACCATGAAGATCTTGTTGAATACTTCATTGGGAATCTGTCCAGGAACAGTCACGATCATCGTGTTGTTGGTGATCAGACTGGGAATCAGTTTGGCTTCCTGGTCGTTGAAGAACAGCTTGGTGATACTGCGGAGGTTGTCACCAACGATACAGATACTATTGTCCATATAAGCACCAGTGAGGAGTGAATCGGCACTCTCAATATTCACTGGGCGTATATAGCGGATGGTTGGATTTCCGCTGGTAATCTCATACTTGTCGGGTTCGTCCTTACAAGAAGTGATAAGCACTGCCTGACAAGCGACAAGTGCTGCACACAACAGCCCGCGGCTTATTCTATTTATCTTGGTAATCATAATTATCAATTTTCAATTATCAATTCTCAATTATTAATACTTGTATGTCTCACGTACATCCACATGGACAGCATCTTCCTTCAGATGAGGATTGAAGGTGAGGTCCTCCATTGGGAATGGGATGGTAAAGCTGTTAACCGTCACGTTTGGAGCAGGTGTCTGGTCGTCATACACCGTGCTTTGGTTGTTACCATCGTCATCTTCGTTCACAAGCAGCCACTGACCAGTCAGGAAGTAGTTCTTGAATGTCAGATTCAGGTTCCAGTACTGATTACGACGCTGTGACTTCAACTCATTGATGGCACGGTCAGAGTCGTAATAAGCCAGACGGACGAAGTCGTACCAACGGTCACCTTCGCAAGCCAGCTCCAGGCGACGCTCCTTCCAGACGGCATCGAAATCCAGGGATGTCACAGCCTTTGCATTAGGAATGGCACGCTGACGCACGGCATTGAATGCTGCCAGAGCGTCGGTATCTGTACCCTGACCCTGAAGCACCTTTGCCTCAGCAAATACCAGATAGACATCAGACAAACGCAGGAGTGGTGTACACAGTGAACTGGCCATACGGGCAGCCGAGGTTCCAAGTACTGTCAAGTGGTCGTTATTGTTACCATAGAGGTGTTTGACCACATTGCAGCCAGTGGGTGAACGATGCTCGCCCCAAGCACCAGAATTGTAAGTCTTGTCATACTCAAAGCGCATATAGTCGAAACCACCCTTATCACGCCAGAGGTAAGGAATCACATCACCTACGGTCATCATCGTTGCCTTACGACGTGCATCTACGTCAGGACGAGTGGCGGGATCGTCGAGAACATTGAATCCAAAGGCATCCTGAAGGTCTACCGACGGGCCACCCCATTCGCCCCATACATCACCGTATTCATCGATACCGGTCATACCAAGGTCAGACTGGAACGTGTTCTGTGAGGTCCACTGTGAACTGACCACCCAGCGCCAGGCAATCATATTCTCAGGCGACTTGTTGCCTTCCAGTTTGAATACGTCGGCATAATTGGGCTCGAGCGAACGGCCAGAGTTGTCAATGACATCCTTGGCCAGGCTGGCAGCCATCTGCAGGTCGCTGCTGTTCAGCTGTCCGCTGACACCTGCCTTTGTCAGATAGACCTTAGCCAACAGGGCTTTTGCACAATACTTGTCGAGACGACCTTCCGTGCAGTGTTCCGGCAGCAGTTCGATGGCCTTCTCAAGCGTCATCACGATATACTCATAGACATCTGACTTCTGAACCTTTGGCTGGTCGTTGTAGGTGCCGCTTTCAATCATGGCAGCATTGTCGTGTACGATGGGCACATCACCAAACGTACGTACCAGGAAGAAGTAAGCCATTGCCTTCCAGAGCAGGCACTCACCGATAGTCTGATCCTTCACGGCCTGGGAAGCACCGCCACCTTCGATGTACTTGCGCACAATGTTGGAGTGACCGTTGACAGCCCAAAGTGAATAAGACATATTGCGAAGGTCGGTATCGTTGGAGTTGAGCGAGAAATTCAGGTATGGGCTTGATCCCCAGTAATAGTTACCTGACAGCACTTCGCCCACCTTGAAGAAACCACGCTGGAAGTCGTACCAGGGCGAGTTGTACAGATAGTCGACGGCGGCAATGCACTCACTATCCGTCTTGTAGTAACCGCTGGCTACATAACTGTCTTCTGTAGGACGATCCAGGAAATCTTCACACGAAGTCAGTCCCAGTCCCATCACAGAGGCAGCCAGAAATATTTTAATCTTATTTATTTTCATAATGATTGTCCTCCTATTGATTAGAATGATATGTTAATACCGAATGTACACGTGAATGGAGAAGGATAACGTCCGTTATCAAGACCAAATACATAACCGTTGGCATCAGTGGTTGAGGCACCGATTTCAGGATCGTAGCCGTCGTAGCCCGTGATGGTGAACACGTTCTGCAGGTTGCAGTACACACGAAGATTGTCCAAGTAGAGCTTCTTGACAATATTACGTGGGAAGGTGTATCCCAGCATCACGTTCTTCAGACGAACATAACTGCCGTCTTCAATATAACGGCTGGAGATGTTCTGGTTGTAGGTGTTGCCGATAGCCACACGTGGCGTCATCGTATTCGGGTTGGTGACATACACATTGGTGATGTCGTTCTGCCAGATGGTGCCGTCTTCGTAGACCTTGTCAGGATTGATGGCGGCCAGTTGTGCACGGTCGGCAATCTTCTCCTGGATCTGGTTGTTCCAGGTACTTGACATAGACGTCAGGGAAATAGAGGTGTAGTTCATCACCTTGTTGCCGACAGAACCATTGATGAAGATACTCAGGTCGAAGTTCTTGTAGTTGAATGTGTTCGTCCAACCGAAGGTGAAGTCAGGCAGTGGAGAACCGATGTTGGTCTTATCGTTCTCGTCGATCTTGCCGTCTCCGTTTACATCCTTGAATTTCAGGTCACCAGGCCATACGGTATTGCTCTTGCTATACAGGGTCGGATCAGTCACATGGCTGAAGGTTCCATCGCCATTGTCTACACACGACTGGCTGTAGAGGGTGTTGACAGGTGAGTTCAAGATATCCTGGAAATCCTTATAGACACCCTCGACCTCGTAGCCGTAGAAGTCGTACATCGGACGGCCTACTGTCGAGACGGCTACTACGTCGTCCCACTGTCCGTAACCGATGATGGCGGCAGAGGTGGTGCCTTGAAGGGCAACCAGTTCGTTCCTGTTGAACGACAACTGCAGGTCGGTATCCCAGTTGAATCCCTTCGTCTGCACTGGCGTGGCCTTGATTTCGATCTCAAAACCAGTATTGCGCATGGTTCCGTAGTTTCCGTAAGGTGCCGAGAGGGCAGAGGAGCCGTTACCCTGTGTACCAAGGTAGGAAGGCAACTGCATCTTCATCAGCATGTCCTTCGACTCTTTCCGATACCAGTCGAGGGTCAGGTTCAGGCGGTTGTTGAAGAATCCGAGGTCGAGACCCAAGTCTATCTGCTCCTGTGTCTCCCACTGGATCGACTCGTTAGGCAGACCTGTCGGACGATAGGACTGGCCGAGAGCCGATGGCATCACGCTCAGGGCAACGCCCCATTTGTAACCACCGATGTTGGCATTACCAGTCTGTCCCCAGCCAACACGGATCTTACCGTTGCTCAGCCATGTCAAGTCCTTCATGAACTTCTCGTTCGAGAACCTCCAGCTGGCAGCCACCGAATGGAATCCTGCCCAGCGGTTGTTAGGTCCGAAGTTGCTCGATCCGTCGTAACGGAAGGTATAGGTTGCATAGTAGCGGTCATCATAATTATAGGTTTCGCGCGTGAAGAATGAGGCCATCGAGGCACTGCCGAAACCTGAGCTGAAGTCCTTGTCGGCCTTCTCTGCAAGCGACGGGTTCTGCACATCGTTACGTGGCAGGTTCTGACCCGTGATACCCTGGTATTTCCAGCTGCTCTCCCAGCACTCCTGTCCGAGCATGGCGGTGAGGTGGTGCTTGCCGAAGTCGCCAGTATAGGTCAGGTAGTTCTTCAGCTGCCAGAACTTGTTGTTGTTGCTCTGCCAGTGATCCTGGTTGGATGGCTTCTGCCAGCCGCCAAGGTCAACAGAGGGCTCCCACGTCTCAGCGTTTGAGTCGGAGATGTCGTAACCCAGTTCGGCATGCCATACCAGATTCTTCAGGAAACTCACTTCGAAGAAGATGTTACCTGTCAGTTTACGGCGTTCCAGCGTATACTGGTTCATATTGGCGAGGGCTACAGGGTTGGGGTTGGTGTAACCCTCACGAACCTCAGCGTAGTAGTTGCCGAAGACATCATAGATGGGGATGTCGGGCAGGGTGGTCAGTGAGTAAGTGATGATACCCTCGGTTCCATCAGCCTTCTTCAGGTCATCCTTGGTGTTTGAGTAGGTGGTTGACATGCTGAGTTTCAGCCAGGGCTTCAATTGTGCATCGAGGTTGGAACGTACAGAGAAACGCTGGAAGTTGGAGCCGATGATGGTACCTTGCTGGTTCATATAGTTACCGGAGACATAGTACTGAATTTTGTCAGTACCGCCCTGGGCCGAAATCTGGTGCTGGTGCTGGATGGCGGTCTGGAAGATGGCATCCTGCCAGTTGGTACCATTACCCAGGATGGAGGGATCGGAGTAGTTCTGGTTAGCCTGACTCTTCACGATCCATCCGTCGTTCACGAAGTCCTGATAGTATTCTGCATACTCTCGCAGGTTCATCATGTCAAGGCGCTTCATCTGACGGTTCACAGCCAGCATACCGTCGTAGTTGAATTTGGCCTCACCCGACTTACCGCGCTTGGTGGTGATCAGCACGACACCGTTGGCACCCTGGGCACCGTAGATGGCGGTAGCGGAGGCGTCCTTCAGGATTTCCATCGAGACGATATCGCTGGGGTTGATCGTTGAAAGGGGAGAAATGGTAGAGATCTTACCGTTACCCAGACGATCTGCCAGACCATAGTCTGCACCAGACTGGCCTCCGCTCTGAACGATCACACCGTCCACCACGTAGAGAGGCTCCTGGTTGGCATTGATAGAACCGATACCACGAACTCGGATGGCAGAAGATGAACCAGGGGCACCAGAGGTGGTCACGGCTGTCACACCAGTGGCACGTCCTTGCAACGTCTGGTCGAGTGAGGTGATGATCGATCCCTTCAGGGCCTGTTCACCGATGGATGATGATGAACCCGAGAGGTCGCTCTTCTTCATCGTACCGTAACCTACCACCACCACCTCGTCGAGCAGTTGCTTGTCTTCCTCAAGCGTGATGTTGTAGTTGGTCTGACCGGCTGTGATCTTCACCTCCTTGGTTGTGTAGCCGATGAAAGTGATGACCAGGGTCTGACCTGGGCTGGCATTCAGTGAGAAGTTACCGTCGAAGTCGGTGGCAACACCTGTCGACGTCCCTTTCACAACAACACTGGCTCCGATGACGGGGCCCATCGCGTCGACCACAGTACCTGTGATCGTCTTTGTTGCCTGCTGCACGTCCTGTATGGCGTCAGCGGCGTAGGCTTTGGGTGAGTAACAGAATCCCATAAGGGAGAATGCACCCACCATCAGCGCTGTCTTTCTTAAGCTTTGATTCATACTAAAGTGTTATGTTATAGTTATAAATTAGGTGCCTAATTGTTTTGTGGTTGCAAAGGTAAAATAAATAATTGGAAATGCGCTTGTTTTTTTTGATAAATGCTGATACTTTTTTGCTAATATTTGTTATTTCGCCCCATTATGCCCACTTTTTAACTAAAAATGTCGAATAAGTGTAAAAAATACAATATGGTAATTTGGGGCTTTTGGGCGATGGTTGTATTTAATACACTTATTCGGCTAAATGACCTTTTCCAAGGCATCGATGTCGGCCTCAGTCGTGGCCCAACTGGTGACGAAACGGCAGATGGTATGGTGATGGTCTGTCTGGCCGAAATGGGAGAACTCTATGTGACGGCTCAGGCGTTCTACTTGTTCGTTGTCGATGACCACAAATTGCTGGTTGGTGGGTGAGTCAACGAGGAACTGATAGCCTTTTTTCTTGAAAATGGCTTTCATCCGCATGGCCATCTTGATGGCGTGTTCGGAGAGACGGAGATAAAGAGCCTCTCCCGGCCTCCCCAAAGGGGAGGAGAATAAAGCATCGAACTGCAGGCCGATGAGGGCACCTTTGGCGATGACGGCACCGTGCTGCTTCTGGATGGAGAAGAAATGCTTGTGAGCCTTGCGGTTGGTGAAGACGACAGCCTCACCACAAAGGGCACCAATCTTCGTGCCACCGATGTAGAACACGTCGCAGTGGCGGGCCAGATAGGGTAGGGTGACGTCATTACCCTCAGCCATCAGTCCATAGCCCAGCCGGGCACCATCGATATAGAGTGGGATGTCGTACTGTTGGCACACCTTATATATATGATCTAACTCACGGGCAGAATAGAGCGTGCCCAGTTCTGTGGGAAAGGTGATGTAGACCAGTCCAGGATGAACGGCATGGTCCTTATTGCCGTCGTGCATGTAATCGTCGAGGTATTTGTCGAGTGTGGCGGCTTCCATCTTCCCGTCAGTATCGGGGATGGTGATGATCTTATGTTCCGTGAACTCCACGGCTCCGGCCTCATGGACGTTGATATGACCACTGCCCACACAAATCACACCCTCGTACTGGTAAAGCATCGAGTCGATGGTGGTGGCATTGGTCTGGGTGCCACCCGTCAGGAAGAAAATCTGGGCATCGGGCATGCCACAGGCTTCACGGATACGGTCTTTGGCACGTTCACTGAACTCGTCGAAACCGTAGGGTGTCGGCTTGGCATTGTTGTATTTCACCAAATTGTCCATCACCTGCTGGCAGGCACCGTTGTTATAATCACATTCAAATGAGACCATATAGATATACCATTTATTTAAAGTGCAAAGTTAGTATATTTACCGCAGATTACACAGATTATTTTCAATTTTTTCTGCGGAATCAGTAAATTCTGCGGTTATTTTTGTAATTTTGCACCCGAATTTGTTTTCTGCTTCCGAGATGAGCCACAGATTACACAGATTTGCACAGATGATCAAGACAGTACTTCTGATACTTCTTTTGGAACTCATGGGGACAGGTCCCGTGAGTTCTGCAACAGGCATGGAAGGTACTGATATCTGTCATTTCGCCGTCTGTCATCATCCATCGGTCAAGGAGGAGATTCTGGAGGATGTGACTTGTGCGGCAGGTGTGAATAAGGCTTATGTTCCTGCCGTCAATGAGACATGGGCTCCGGCTCCTGAGGGTAAGACACCGTTCGCCATCATTACATACGGTCGTCACTGTTCTTGCTATCTGAGCAAACCTGCATATTATGATGCGCCCCTCAAGGTGTTGGCAAAGGCTGACAGCGTCGATCGGCTGACTCCCTTAGGCAAGAGTGTCTTAGACCGTCTGAAGTTGATACGCAGAGATGCTCATAACCATTGGGGGGAACTCACGGAAACGGGTGCCTGTCAACAGCAGAAGATTGCCTGGCAGTTGATGGAGCGTGTCCCAGAAGTATTCAACAAGAATGCATTCCATCTTGGTGCACGCAGTCTGCGGGATACACGTTCCTTGCTCTCGATGGATCAGCTGTTGATGGAGGTCGCCAGAGTGTGCCGAACTCGTGTCTATCATAATGCCAGCAATGGCTATTCCGATTATCTGAATCATCAGGAAGAGAGTCGGCTCCTCTTCCATAAAGACTCGCTGGCTAAGGCGGCCTTTGAGGCCTTCTCAAAGAAATACGAGGATGGTGACCGACTGGCGAAGACGCTCTTCTCGGATCCGGATTACATTCGTGAGCAAGTAGATGTGCAGACGCTGAGTGACCAGCTCTTCAAGATTGCCGGCAGTATCCAGAATACCAGATTGTATGGGGAAGTGTCACTCTATGACTTGTTCACGCAAGAAGAGATCTGGCATCAATGGAAGAGGCAGAATGCCTGGAACTATGTGAACTTTGGAAATTATAGGAGAGAAGGAGTAAGGAGAGAAGGAGTAAAGGAGGGTTTGGAGCACCGGCTTCTGCGTCGTCTGCTGCACTTCTCGGATACAGCCCAGACACTAGGACCTACAGCCGTCTTCCATATTGCAGATGAGACCAGTTTCCTGCCGTTGGTCAGTCTGATGGAGATCAATGGCTGTGGCTTGGCAACTGATGATTTAGAGTCATTGGACGAGAAAGGTTGGGCTGACTACCGTATCTGTCCGATGAGTGCCAATCTTCAGTGGATCCTCTATCGCAAGGATCCGGAAGACCAGGATGTGATGATTAAGGTCTTGCTGAATGGTCAGGAGGCTACGTTACCCCTTCCCTCGGAACAAGCTCCTTATTATCATTTGAAGGATTTTAAAGACTATTATCTGAATAAGCTGGATTCTTATGAGAAATAAACTACAGACTGTCCAGATGAGACTGCTGCTTGCTTTATCATTTATCATTTTTCATTTATCATTTAGCGAAGCGCAATCTGCCCTTTCTATCATTAGAGACAATCCCAGTTTCGCAGCCAGTAATTACAGTGTCTATCCAGATACGGCCCTGCCTCGTCTGACACCGTCTCCGGAGGGTAAGGTGCCTTTCTATATCTCACATTATGGCCGTCATGGTTCACGCTATGTCGAGAACCGCAAAGGTTTTGATACTCCTTATAATATGCTCTGTCGTGCTGACAGTATGAATGAGCTCACGGAAACGGGTAAGATGATACTGAACAACATGCGACTGATCTTTGCCGATACCGAGAACCACTGGGGCGACCTGACCAGTTACGGACAGAAACAGCATCGTGGCATTGCCCAGCGGATGATGGAACGGTTCCCTGAGGTGTTCAGTGGCGATGCTCATGTCGATGCCCGCAGTACGATTGTGCCTCGTTGTATTCTTTCAATGGGTTCGGCCATGCATGTGATGATCAGCCGTAATCCTGAGTTGCACATCTCGCTGAAAGCCTCCCAGGAGGATATGTGGTATATGAACCATCAGGACCCGTTGTTGCGCAGGAATGGTATGTCGACGCCAGAGGTGACGAAGGCCTATGATGACTTTATCGAGGAACGGAAGCATAACGAGCGACTGATGCAACTGCTCTTCATACATCCTGACTCGGTGCGTGGCGTGGTCAGCGATATCTGGCTGAACTACTACCTGATCAAGATGGGACTCTTCCAGTTGAATACGCATCTATATAAAGATACATCTATAACGGATATTTTCACGGCCCAGGAGATTTACAAACTCTGGCAATGGGAGAATATCTGGTGGTATATCATGCACGGTGCCTGTAAGTTGAATGGCGGTCATCAGCCCTATACCCAACGTTATCTGTTGCGGCAGATTATTGCCGATGCCGACAGCTGCATCCAGTTGGAGCGTCCAGGAGTACAACTGCGATACGGTCATGAGACGGTACTCTTGCCACTGACTTGTCTGATTGGCATCAACGGCTTCGACTTAGAGACGGACAATCTGAATGAGTTGGAAGAGAAAGGCTGGTGGGCATCGAAGGTGTTCCCCATGGGTTCTAATCTGCAGTTCATCTTCTACCGCAGTGATATCGATGACAAGGATGTGCTCTTCAAGGTGCTGTTGAACGAAAGAGAGGCTACGTTGCCTATTCCGACAGACGTAGCCCCCTATTATCATTGGAAGGATTTCCGTGAACACTATTTGAAGAAGGTCGAGGCCTATGAAGAGTTGCGCAGTGCCATCACTTCAAAGAAGAGCCAATAAGGCTTGCTTATAGGGCTTCGAGCATTCTCTTGATCACCACAGAACAACTGATCTCACGGTTGGCAGCCTCAGGGATGACGAGGCTGTTGGGTGATTCAATCACATCATCGGTGACAATCAGATTACGACGCACGGGCAGGCAGTGCATGAACTTGCCATTGTTCGTCCACGACATGTGCTCGGTGTCCACCGTCCACGACATGTCTTTAGAGGTAATCTTACCATAGTCGGCAGGATTGGTCACGCCGGGATTACTCCAGTTCTTGGCGTAGATGAAGTCGGCACCTTCGAAGGCTTTCTTCTGATCATACTCAACACGGGCATTGCCGATGAATTTTGGATCGAGCTCATAGCCCTCGGGGTGGGTGATGACGAGATCGACATCGGCTGCGTTCATCCACTGGGCGAAGCTGTTGGGCACAGCCTGTGGCAAAGCACGGCAATGTGGAGCCCAGGTCAGCACGACCTTTGGACGCTCAACGGTTTTATGCTCTTCAATCGTAATGAGGTCGGCAAAGGCCTGCAGAGGATGCACGGTGGCAGTTTCCATCGCGAAGACGGGACGACCTGAGTATTTGATGAACTGGTTCAGCACAGTCTCTGCATAGTCATACTCACGATCTGTCAGTCCGGCAAAGGAACGCACACCGATAAGATCACAGTAGCAGCCCATCACGGGGATGGCCTCCAACAGATGTTCACTCTTGTCACCATCCATGATGACACCACGCTCCGTCTCCAGCTTCCAGGCACCGGCATTCACGTCGAGCACGATGACATTCATGCCTAAGTTCATGGCGGCCTTCTGAGTGGACAGGCGCGTACGCAGGGAGTTGTTGAAGAAGATCATCATCAGGGTTTTGTTCTTGCCCAGATGCTGATACTTATAACGGTCGTTCTTAATCTCAAATGCCTCGGCCATCGCCTTATCCAACGGGCCGATGTCCTGTACGTTTATAAAACTCTTCATAATCTATTTGTTTTTTGCAACGGACAACAGGACTAACACGACCTATCCGCTAAATAAGTCCTTAAGTCCTGTAGTCCGTTGCTAATAATTAACTTCTGATTTGTCCTTCGCCTTCGATGAGCCATTTGTAGGTACAGATCTCTTCCAACGCCATCGGACCGCGGGGACCGAGTTTCTGGGTGGAGATGCCGATCTCAGCACCAAGACCGAACTGTGCACCGTCGGTGAATGAGGTGGGGACATTCCAATAGACGCAGGCGGCATCGACATGGGCCTGGAACATCCGGGCAGTGGCCTCATTCATGGTGATGATAGATTCGCTATGGCCGGAACCGTTGGCATCGATATGGTCTAAGGCCTCGTCGAGAGATGCAACGGTCTTGATGGCGAGTTTGTAGTCCATGAACTCCGTGCCGAAGCTGTCTTCAGTGGCATGCTCCAGATAGGGATACTTGCCGCTGAGGGCAGTGAAGGCCTCCTCATCTGCATAAATGATCACATGCTTCTCTGCCATCTTCTCGCAGAGAGCGGGAAGGTCCGGAAGACGGCTCTCATGGATGAGCAGGCAGTCGAGGGCGTTACACACAGAAACACGACGGGTCTTGGCATTGTTGATGATCGCCTTGCCCATGCCGAGGTCACCCTCTTCGTCGAAATAGGTATTCACTACACCGGCACCAGTCTCAATCACCGGCACACGGGCGGTATCCCTGACGAAGTCGATGAGCTTACGACCGCCACGGGGGATGCAGAGGTCCACATACCCCACGGCATTAAGCATCTCACCTGTGGCCTCATGGGTGGCGGGCAGCAGGGCGACGACATCGGGACTGACACCATATTTCTCTAAAATCTCATGGATCAGTGCCACCTCCTCACGGTTGGAACAGTCGGCATCCTTACCGCCTTTCAACACACAGGCGTTACCACTCTTGAAACAGAGGGAGAAGACGTCGAAGGTCACGTTGGGACGGGCCTCATAAATCATGCCGATGACACCGAAGGGCACGCTGACGCGACAGAGACGCAAACCGTTAGGCAATGTCTTCTGCTTGGTGATGTGTCCTAAGGGGGTGGGTAAGGTGGCTACGTTACGCATGTCGGAGGCGATGCCTTCCAGACGACTGTCCGTCAGTTGCAGACGGTCGTAGAGGGGATTGTCCTTCGACATCTTGGCCAAATCCTGGGCGTTGGCCTCCAGGATTCTCACCTTATTATATATAATAGCATCGGCAACGGCATTCAGTATCTCGTTCCGCTGCCCGTCGCTCAGCAGGGCCAGGCTCTTACTGGCGCGCTTCACTCTCTCAAAAGTCTCTTTCAGTTGCATATCTTTTCTTTTTTGCAACGGACTACAGGACTATAGGACTATTTTTTGAAAGTCGTGTTAGTCCTGTTGTCCGTTGCTATATTAAAAACTCAGTATGGGGCGTATCTGCTGGACGCTCGATGAGATCGCAGAGGATGTTCTCACGCTCACCATTGGCGATGATGACACGGATGCCGGCCTGGGAAACCTTGGCGGCGGTGGTGTACTTCGAGTGCATGCCACCACGACCGAAGGCACTTTTCTCGGGCTGGATGTATTCAGAGAGGTCACGGCCGGGAGCCACCTCACGGATGAGTTCGGCATCGGGATCATCGGGATGGGTGGTGAAGATACCGTCGATGTTCGAGAGCAGGATGAGGGTGTCTGCCTGCATCATCTGGGCGATGAGGCCGGAGAGCTCGTCGTTATCCGTAAACATCAGCTCTGTGACGCTGACGGTGTCGTTCTCGTTGACGATAGGCAGCACGTCGTTCTCCAGCATCACCGTCATACAGGCCCGTTGGTTACGGTACTGCTCGCCGGGCTCGAAGTTCTCCTTCATCGTTAGCACCTGCCCCACATGGATACCAAACTCACGGAACAGGTCGTAGTAGAGACCCACGAGCTTCACCTGGCCCACGGCGGAGAACAACTGGCGCTGCTCCACGGAGTCGAGGGAGTGGTCGATGCGCAGTTCGCCCCGTCCGGAGGCCATAGCACCCGACGATACGACGATCACCTCGATGCCCTGCTTCCGCAGCCAGGCAATCTGGTCTACGAGTGCCGACATCCGGGTGACATCCAGTTTCCCGTCTTTCCGTGTCAGCACGTTCGAACCGATTTTTACAACTATTCGTTTCATTCTTTTATTGACGACAACTTAGACAACATAGACAACTTTTTTCTTTTGGCGCAGCCTAGTTGTCATTTGTTGTTATGGTTGTCGTTATTTATTTATTCTTGTTGTCTTTCTCACGAATCTCCACACGGCGGATCTTGCCACTGATGGTCTTCGGCAATTCATCGACGAACTCGATGATACGGGGGTACTTATAGGGAGCCGTCTCTTTCTTGACGTGCTGCTGCAGTTCCTTGATGAGGTCTTCGCCGGCCTTGTCCTTCCACTCCTTGCCGAGTACGACGGTGGCTTTCACTACCATGCCACGGATGTCGTCGGGCACACCGGTGATGGCACACTCTACGACGGCGGGATGCGTCATCAGGGCGCTCTCCACCTCAAACGGACCGATACGGTAGCCGGAGCTCTTGATCACATCGTCGATACGACCCTCGAACCAATAGTAACCGTCTTCATCGCGCCAGGCCATGTCACCGGTATGATAGATGCCGTCGTGCCAGGCCTCACGGGTCAGCTCCTCGTCACGGTAGTATTCCTTGAAGAGGCCGATGGGCTTACGGTCACCGACGCGCACCACGATCTCACCCTTCTCACCATCTTCGCAACTGGTACCGTCGGCACGCAGCAGGTCGATGTTATACTGGGCGTTGGGCATACCCATGCTACCAGGCTTCGGCTCCATCCAGGGGAAGGTACCGAGGGTCATGGTGGTCTCCGTCTGTCCGAAGCCTTCCATCATCTTGATACCGGTCTTCTCGTAGAACTTATCGAACACAGCGGGGTTCAGGGCCTCGCCGGCTGTGGTGCAATACTCCAGCGAAGAGAGGTCGTAGTTCGACAGATCCTCGCGGATCATGAAACGGTAGATGGTGGGAGGAGCACAGAAACTCGTCACCTTGTATTTCTCAATCTGGCGCAGCAGGGTGTCGGCATTGAACTTCTCATGGTCGAAGACGAACACCGTTGCCCCTGCGAACCACTGGCCATAGAATTTTCCCCAAACAGCCTTACCCCAGCCGGTGTCGGCAACGGTCAGGTGGAGGGAACCTTCGTGCAGGTTATGCCAGAACACACCCGTTGTCAGATGGCCCATGGCATAGAGGTAGTCGTGGGCCACCATCTTCGGCTCGCCACTGGTGCCGGAAGTGAAGTACATCAGCATGGTGTCGGAGTTATCATTGACATGTTTTGGACGAACAAACTGCGGGGCCTGCTTCCATTCACTCTGCCAGTCGTGCCAGATTTCCCCTCCTGAGTAGGAGGGGTTAGGGGTGGTCTGATCCGCCTCATTGCCCACCTTTATCAGCGTATCCACCGTCGGGCTCTCGGACATGGCGGCCTCTACCTGGCTCATCACATACTTATCATCCACACAGATAATACCCTTCACCGAGGCACGGGTATTACGATACACGATGTCGTGCTTGGTCAGCATGTGGGTGGCAGGAATGACGATGGCGCCGATCTTATGTAGGGCGAGCATGACCACCCACCATTCATAGCGGCGCTTCAGAATCAACATTACGGGATCGTTCTTGCCGATGCCTAACGACATCAGATAGGAGGCGGCCTGATCGGTCTGCTCCTTCAGTTCTCCGTAGGTGGTACGTATCTCGTCACCCTGGTCGTTGGTCCACAGGATAGCCAGTTTCTCGGGAGCCTCTGCTGCCCAGGCGTCCATCACGTCATAGGCGAAGTTGAAGCCCTCGGGGATGATGAACTCCAGGTTCTTGTTGTAATCCTCAACAGACGTGAACTTTGTCTGCTTTAAAAATCTTTCAATCATAACTTATTCTTTCTTTTGCAACGGACAACAGGACTAACACGACTTATGCGCAAAAAAGTCCTTAAGTCCTGTAGTCCGTTGCTAAATATTACTCAACGGTGAATGCAAGGAATTTGACGGCTTTGTCACCGACGGCGAGCATGCCGTGGGGTTTCGTGGAGTCAAAATAGATGCTGTCGCCCTCTTCGAGCACCATCGTCTTACCACCGATATAGAGCTCCATCTTGCCCTCAAGCACGAGGTTGAACTCCTGTCCGGGGTGTGAGTTCTTATAGATGGTGTGGACACCAGGCTTGGGCTCGACGGTGACAATGAACACATCTGCCTTGTGGTTCACGAAGCCACCCACGAGGCTCTGGTACTTATAGGCCTTCGTACGTTCGATGCTCATACCCTGTCCCTTGCGAGTCACGTAGTATGACTTCATGTGAGGGGCCTCAGCAAAGATCAACTCCTCTGTCGATACGCCGTACTTATGGGCAATCTTCATGAGGTTCGAGATGGTGATGTCCAACTCGCCGGCCTCAATCTTCTCATACTTCTCGGCACTGATGCCGATGGTCTCTGCCATCTCACTCACGGGGATGTCGAGCACGTCGCGCAATCCCTTCAGGCGTTCGCCTATCTGCTTTAATTGTTCGTCCATAATATATTATATTTTAGCAAGGACTATAGGACTTAAGGACTGTATTTAGAAAGTCGTGTTAGTCCTGTAGTCCGTTGCTGAATTATTATTTTGCTCCGGCTTTGAGTCCGCGGATGACTGCTGAGGTGAAGCCTGCGTGCTCCATCTCGTTGAGACCCTTGATGGTCACACCGCCAGGTGTCGTCACCAGGTCGATGGCAGCCTCGGGGTGAAGACCGCTGGCCTCCAGCAGCTCCACGGCACCTTTCATTGTCTGCATCACAATCCTTTTGGCATCATCAGCCTTGAAGCCCAGTTCCACGCCGCCTTCCGATGCTGCACGGATATACCGCATGGCATAGGCGATGCCGCAGGAGGCCAGCGTCGTACCTGCTGCCAGATGCGCCTCATCGGTGATCAGCGAATTGCCCATCTCATCGAAGATATTGACAACGGTCTTGGTTTCTGCTTCCGAGGCTCCGATGGGCACGATAAACGTCATCGACGCCATCTCTGCAATCGCGATATTCGGTATTACTAAGAACAGTGGCGGGCACTGCTCTCCCAGCCACTCCTTGATGCTTTCCGACTTCACACCAGCGGCAATCACAATCAAAATCTGCTTCTTTGGATCCAGTTCGGGCTTGATGTCCTTCAACACCTGCTCCACGAGCCAGGGCTTCACAACCACACAGACGATGTCTGCACTATCAGCCGCCAACTTATTGTCCGTCGTCACACTGACGCCCGTCTTGGCAAACTTCTCCACTACGGCCTGCGAGGGGTCGCTCACGGTGATGTCCTCGTTCTTGAACTGCTGGCCCTTGATGAGGCCTTCCACGGTGGCGCCGCCCATGGCGCCTGCTCCTATTACTGCAATCTTCATTCTTTCTACGGATTATATTTCTTTTTTTATTCTAAGGAATTTAGGAATCAAGGAACATATCGGTGCTGACACCGATAGATATAATTCCTATATTCCTAAATTCCTTAGACATATTATCTCCTTAGATTATAGACATTTCCTTAGCCTTTCGATGAAATCATCGGCCTCTTGCTTAGTGAGGCAGAGCGGTGGCAGCAGACGCAGGATGTTCGTCCCTGCGCAGCCGGTGAAGCAATGTTCCTGATAAATCAGCGGCTTACGCACTTCGGCATGCGGACAATCAAGGTCGATGCCAATCATCAGGCCACGACCCCTCACATCCTTAATCTTTTCATTTTTTAATTCTTTAATTCTCTCTATCAGGTACTCACCAACCACTCTGGCATTCTCCACCAGATTCTCCTCTTCGAACACATCGAGCACAGCCAGCGCTGCAGCACATGCCAGATGATTGCCTCCGAACGTCGTTCCCAACTGCCCATACACGGGCTTGAACTCCGGAGAGATTAGCACACCGCCCATCGGGAAACCATTGGCGATGCCCTTGGCAACGGTGATGATGTCCGGACGGATGTCGAGCCACTGATGTGCGAAGAACTTTCCGCTTCGTCCGTAGCCGCATTGGATCTCGTCGCAGATAAGAATGGTACCATATTTCTTGCAGGCAGCGGCCAGACCCTGGGCAAACTCCTTCGTGGCCAACTTGATGCCGCCCACACCCTGGATGCACTCCAGGATTACTGCACACACATCGCCCTTCGCCAGTTCAGCCTCCCAGGCGGGCAGGTCGTTCAACGGCAGGTAGGTCACGTGACTGTTATCATTGATGGGTGCGATGATCTTCGGATTGTTCGTCACCTCAACGGCCAACGAGGTCCGTCCGTGGAAGGCCTTCTCACATGACAAGACGCGCGTCCTGCCGTTAGTGAACGAAGCGAGTTTCAGGGCGTTCTCGTTCGCCTCGGCACCAGAGTTGATCAGGAACAGCTGGTAGTCGTCGTAGCCGCAGATCTTGCCTAAGCGCTCTGCCAGCTCCACTTGCAACTTATTGATCACCGAGTTGGAGTAGAACCCCAGCTTCTGCAACTGCTCCGTCACTTTTTCTATATAATGAGGATGGGCGTGGCCGATGCTGATGACGGCATGTCCGCCGTATAGGTCCAGATACTCCTGACCTTTGTCATCCCACACCTTGCAACCCTTGCCCTTGACGATGTTCACATCGAAGAGCGGATATACGTCGAATAGCTTCATCTTTAAACTATAAACTTTAAACTGTAAACTATACTATTGGGCTGCAAAGTTACTGCAAATATCCGATAAACCGCAATATTCTTTCATCTTTTTGCATAAAAATGTCAATTACACACTCCAAACTGCATGCAATTGACATATTCTTGCAGATAACAGAGCGTAAAGATAGGCAATAATGGGGGCATATTCCGCTGATCCGAATTCATATCTCAAGTGAATTACTAATTTTTTTATGAATAAATTTGGAAGTTTAGGAATTATTTCTTAACTTTGCACCAAAGAACAAACAAATTCAGATAGTATGAAGAAGACATGTGTTTTATTCTTGTTGGCCTTGCTGCCACTGACAGTGTGTGCTGCGGATGCGGTGGAAATCGATGGTGTGTGGTATAACCTGGATGCGGAACTAGGCTGCGCGACCGTTGTCAGCAGTCAGACAAAACTTGGCTATGTGGGTGATATTGTGATTCCAGAGAGTGTCACTTACGATGGTGAGGTGTATGATGTGACCGCCATTGCCTCGAAGACTTTTAACTATAGTATGCTGAGCTCAGTGTCCATAGGTGACGGCGTGACCTCCATCGGTGATTTCACCTTCTATTCGTGTCCAAATCTGGTTGCTGTGTCCATCGGTAATGGCGTGACCTCCATCGGTACGTCTGCCTTCCATAAGTGTAACTCGCTTAGGTCGGTCATCATCGGCAGCAGCGTTGCCTCCATTGGTACGTCTGCTTTTTGTGACTGCAGCAGTTTGGAGGATATCTATTGCCTGCCAGAGGATCTTCCGTCTACAGAGAGTACCTCATTGGATACCAGATATTTAAAGCAGATGGTTCTCCATGTGCCAGAAATGGCTTTCGACAGTTATCTCTACGCGTCGCCTTGGGGCGCATTTGGGAAAATTGTCAAGATCAGCGAGGATGAGTTGATCAAGTGTGCAACACCTGAGATTGGTTTCTCAGACGGTAAGGTCGTGTTCAGTTGTGAGACGAAGGGTGTGGCGTACAGGTCCGAAGTGCAGGTAGCTGACGCCAAGACGTATGAAACCTCCACGCTTTCTACTCCCAGTTCTTTTGTGGTTTCCGTCTTTGCTGTGAAGAAGGGCTGTTACAGGTCAGACACCGCCACTCGCGAGTTCAACTTTTCGGATGCCAAGCCGAACGCCAAGTTGGGCGACCTGAACAACGACGGTAAGGTGGACGTCGCCGACCACGTAAAGCTGTCGGAGATTATCATGAATCAATGACTTCCATTTTGATAATGGGGCGGGCATCACTGCCCGCCCCTTTGCTGTATGATTACTTTTTGAAGACCTTTTTTCCGCCGATGATGTTGATGCCTTTGCGGGGCTTGTCCAGCCGTCGGCCGTTTAGGTCGAAGACGGGTAAGTCCGTCTCTTTATCGTGCTTGATAGCGTCGATACCGGTGCCTTCAAAGCAGACTTCAATGGTGACGAGTTCGTCCTCGAAATAGATCCAATAGGCCTCCTCGCTCCATGCGTCAAAATACTGGATGGTTGCGAGGTATTTTCCCACAGGAATATCTGTCAGGGGCATCTCTAAATTTACGATAGTCTCTTCGCCGCTCTTGAACCGTTTGCTCACAAAATCACTGGCGGCAACAGGCACCATATTCATGTCCCAGATCCTAATGCGGGTATAGACGTTGTTTGTTTCTCCTGTATTCAGAACGGTGGCTCTCATTTTCAAGACTTCATCCTGCGACAAGAAGTCTGGTAACCAGTTCTCACAGCTGACGGAGCTGATTTCTATATCTGGTGCGGCAGGAGCCTCCACCACCGTGATGTGCTTAGTCATCGACGGCACATAGTACCAGTTGTATGGCCCTTCTTCCCACCAAGCCTCGTAAAGCAGCGTGGCAATGTATTCTCCAGGCAACACGTCTTCTAAGAAATAGTCCATGCTGAAGTGGGTCTCTGTATCTTTTTTGAAGGTGATGTCAGCCATCTCGCTGACATATTTCCTGTTCGTGTCGTCATTCCATACCATGATGATCGTCCTGCAGTCGCCTGTCTTTCCTTTATTCTCAACGGTGCCATGGAATGTCAGTCTGTCATACTTCGTGAGGTTCTCCAAGCTCTCGTTTTCGCAGGTGACGGAAACCCAGAACATCTCCGGATGTTTGGCTTCTTTTACAAAGAAATCAACCAGCTTGTCTTTAAAGTAGTACCAAGAGTTGTCGGTCCAGGACTCTTGATATTGAACGCCTGCAATGTATCTGCCTTCAGGAAGATCCGTAAGCTTGAAGTCAAACTTCACTTTCGTCTCGGCATCTTGCTTGAACTGGACGGTTTGGACATCGCTGAGGGTCACAGGCTCCATATCCTGATTCCAGATTCTGAGGCGGGTCTTGATTTTGTCTGTTTGACCTGTGTTCTTGTAGGTGGTCCAAACCGTTAGGACATCCTCATGTGTCAGATTGTCCAAAGTGTTGTTGTCACTGCCGTATGAAACGGGAATAAGGTTCGGCGTTGTGGCCTCTGCAGCAATAACGGTGAAGTTTATCAGTTTGGACTTGTTGTACCTCCAGGTGGGATCATCTGCCCACGCCCTGTAAAATTGCGCAGTGGCGATGTAGTTTCCTTCTGGCAAATCCTTCAGAGAAAACTCAAAGTCCACCGTCGACTCTGAATTCTTCGGCATTGACTTGGTGATGGTCTTACTGTAGGTGATGGGATTCATGTTCTCGTCCCAGATTCTGAGGCGGGTATCCACGTTATCTGTCTTTCCTGTATTCTTATAGATGCCGTGAATGATCAGCACGTCGTTCTTCGTCATCTTTGTCAGATTCTTGTTGTCGCTGGTCACGCTGACAATATCCACATTCGGCGTCGCGGCAACAGGCTTTGGGTCGCCTTTCACGGTCACCTCTATCTTGCCGTTCTTCACCTGCAGCAGGTAATAGTCTGTGTTGCCTCCCAAAGTGCGGATGTAAGTCTTTCGTTTCTTGCTCTTGTCAAAGACGATAGGATACAGGAGATAAGTGGCACCTTCAGCAAACTTATTGCTACTGAGGATTTTGCGAAAAGTGCTGTACCCGGTAAATATCTTATTATTAGAAACGTCATCGTAGTCGTATTCCGACTTGCCGGTGGCGGTATTTGTCAGTTCCCACCCTATGCTGCCATTAAAACCTCCAATGTATTTGGTGGCATTCGGACTGTAGCACCACACATTGGAGAGGGTGCTTGTTAGGCTGTTGGCATCAAACTCAAACTTGTCGGCAAACCAAGGATCTTCATAGTCGCTAACCTTGTTTGGCGATATATGGCAGACCATAGTCTGATAATTGGAAAACGTGTCGTTTCCTGGCCTCATCGAAGACAATTCGTAATAGTCGTTCCAGCTTCCGCCCCATCCCCAGTTGAAATGGTAGCGGCCCGAGCCGTCCATACCGTCCAGCACAAAGGCATGGCCTGATGTGTTTCCGTTCTTGTCCGGGTCAGTCCTTCCACTATAGAGCATGGGGCGCCCAGCATTCAGCTCTGCCTGGATGATCTGCTCCCATTCCTCTCCATTAAAATATTTCCTATCATAAAAGACGGCACTACGGTCATATTTGAAATAATTCGTCAGGGCGTACGGTACGTCTTGGGAAAAGGCTCCAGACCCGCCAGAGGCACCATTCCCATAGTCCATACAGACCGCCACGCCACAGGCATGCATCAGTGCTGCCACCGCATTTATTGAAGCTGTAGATGATGACTTGTCGTATTTTGTCGTCATGTTCTGCCAGTCGAACTTCACGGTTGAGAAATCCAAGCTCTGCTTGATCTGACGACTGTCGGAAGTGTAGGAGTTTTTCCCCTGACCTACAGACGGGTAGCTATGATAATACATAATCTGCGCCATTGCCGTTGCCACGCACCCCGTGACGCACTGGTCACCGTATTGGGGATCCATCGGGCAATCTTTATTGTAATAAGGTGATTGATCCCAACTGGTCTTCATCAACGGCCCTATCGCAGCCCGAGTGCCTCGAGTCTGACTTCCTTCTTTTTCGTGAAGACGGGACAGGGATGGCTTCTCGGTTCCTTCTGCCACTTTATTACCTTCTCCGCCTTCTGCCACTTCGAGAATCCCATCGCCATGCATTTGCAGATAATCGTATTCTCTGCTGTACTGCTCCAACAGCATGCGCAGGCCGCAAGGAATGTTTTCTGGGTCGAAAGACTTGTCTGGGGAATAGCCCAGCACCTCCACCTGCCGCTCGTCGCCCGAGACGACGACATACCCGCCGTTGGCTTCGTCGTTGAACACATAGAAGCCGTCGGCATTCTGAACTTGGCCGCGCACTCTGCTTCTTGACAGTCGGGCAACCTCTTCACTCTCCACCTTTGTCATCCTGGGAGCCTTGCAGGCCTGCAGCTTCTGGTTGGAAAACTGTCGGGCAATGGCCTCAGCCTTCATCACGCTACGTGGTTGGGCGCTTGCCTCAACGCTTATCACCGACAGTACCACCGTCAGCACTAGTCTAAATATATTCATCTTTCTCATTGGCATGAAGAAAAAATAATTAGGGACGATTCTTTTGTAAGACGGAAGAACCGTCCCTTCTATGTTGCAAATCAATTGACATATTCTAGCAGATGAGGACGACTATTTCTGGCGGGTGGCCTGTTTACGCGATAGGGATATACCATTGGCAGTGAACTGTAGGGCGAGTGAAGCGCTGTTGTCGTCGCTGTTCACATAGTCGAAGTACTGCTTGGGATTCTCTTCCGAATAATATAACTTGCTCTCTGTCATTTTCTTGAAACTTACGCCAGTCTTAACGTCGCCATCAAAGACAAATTCCGACTGTTGGCCATCTTCGTAGTTGCTCAGGCTTCCTTGCCAGTCAATGCCGGTGAGCTCGATCTCCACGTCGTCGCTCTTGCCATAGACTCCCGGTGAGGTGAAGTCGATGTACGTGTCGTTATAGATGTGGCGGAACGACAGATTCTCAATTTGGGCTTTGACAAAGTTGTCGCCGAAGTTCGTGATGTCGAACTCAATAAGGTTCTGGAAGGTATCATAGCCGTCCTTGTAGTTCTTCGTGGCCTGCACGTGTACGGTAGTTCCCTTCTGTGTGAAGCTGATGTTCGGCGAAGAGAAGGTTTCTCTGAATTCCTTCCGGCTGGTGCCGCCAGTCTTTCTGTCCTTCATCATGGCTGCCGCAGTGAAGGTGAACGAGGCAACGGACTGCATCGCAATCTGTCCAGGCTCCAGCGCATTAGCCGCCTGCTTGATGGAGATGGGGAATGCCTCCATTTCGTCGGCAGAAGGTCTGTCGGAGGTAGAACTGGTCAAGTAGCAGGTCACAGTGCACGTGCGCTCAGCCCCAGTGGTGTTGGGCTTCACTCTGATGCCCAAGGTGCCTTCACCGTCGTTCATCACGGTGACCCAGTCTTTGCCTTCACTGCTGACGGCGAATCCAGAGCGGTTGTATTGGCCGAAATACACTTTCACGTCCTTCGTGCCTCCCTCTGCATCAAATTGGAGCGACGTGGGTGAGACATGGGCAATGGACGGGTCGGTGTTGGCGGCCTGCTCGACAATGAGAGTCTTGGCATTGAAACCATCATCGCTCAAGGCTGATACGGTTACGCTTGCCGTACGGAGGTCGCCGGGATTCGGATTGGCAGTAATGACCAGATGCCTGTCTGTCAGTTCATACTTAAGCCAGTCGGCACCGTTCAAGTTGATGGTAATAGGCCACATCGAAGTCTGTATCTCGACGGACTGGGATCCGCCTTCCATTCCGAATCTCAGTGACGACGGCTCTAACTGCAAACCACCATATTGCTTGACGGTGACGGTGCGTTCGATAGTCTCAATGGTGCTGAACCGTTGGCGCACAGTGATGGTTCCTGTGCGGAAGTGATATGTCTTGTTAGGATCGACAGTAATCTTGAGGATGGTGGCCTTTGCACCTCCTACATCTCTCAGCACCTCTGCCTTGATCCAATCGTCGTTCGATTCACAGCTGATGGGCATGTCGAGGCTGGCGATAATGTCAATTTCGAACACACCACCTTTCTCCTCAGCCACGATCTCCGTCTGCTTGAGTTCCATCTCTTGCGGGGCAATGGTGATGAGTTGTCCTAATGGCTCGATGGGGAAAATACCGAACGGCAGGTCTGCCATGGGATATGCCATATATATGCCTGTTGGGACATTCTCCATCTTAAGTTCGAAGCTGTTGAAGGTATTGAGGAAATAAATTTCATCGCGTGTTAAGGAGCGATAGAGTTCTCCGTTTTCCTTGTCGTCCTCGTCCTTGACCTTATAAAGTGCAAAGCCTATTCGCTGAGGCATGAACACTTCACCCTTAATCTCATTGGCCTTGGCGGTGATAGTGTTCATCTTGTCACCCGAAATCTCGCAATTAAAGTCCTTGATATCGGGGAAGAGGTGAAGTGTGTAATTGCCAAACGAGAAACTGGTGGTGCGTTTAAAGGCCCATTTCACGCCACCAATGGTTTTCACATCAACACTGAAATCTGGGTCGACACTGAACAATGACAGATCGACTTTGGTACCTTTCAGCTTCTCATACCAGCCCTTGGGATACTGTATGGAAAATAATCCTTGTTTGTTGTCGTTAGTGGCTAAGGTGAGGTCGAGGGCACCACTCACTTTGGGGCCTGCGTTGAAGTACATAGCGGTCTTGAATCCGAAAATCTTGTTGAACCATTCTTGAGAGCCAATGGCAACGGGGAACCTGATGCCGGCCTGAACGGAGCCGTTGAGCTGGGCATTGATGCTCCAACTCTTGTTTCCTTCCCATTCGATTGGAATTGGGAGGAATCCTGGCAAAGTCCAGTACCTGAAATTAACGTATGGGAAGGTCTCCATCGACTCAATGCACTGGGCCAGTCCTATGGCCTTGAAGCCTGTATTGAACATCAGGGAAAGATTTGCCTCAATATTGGCAAAAGGCTCGGGCATGGCCGCAACCCAAAACAGGGGAACGCCGACGGTCGGAATGGGAATGCGGGTAAAGTTGGCGAGAGCTGTGCCCCCAAGGAGAAGGCTTGGAGAAACGGCCTCATATAACTTGCCGTTGAGGCCGAGGTTTGCGCCGAGGCCTATCTGCTCTTTCATCTCATGCTTGAAATACCAGTTGGTGAGCGAGATGTTGTAGACCGACGAGATTGTCATTCCAAAATTAATATTAAACGCTGCTACGAAAGAAAGATTATCGTAAATTGTGGTCGATGCCTCGAATCCTGTGTTGATGTTGAACAGGGTGAACTCATCGATGTTGCCTTCAATTCTTGTTCTCGCATTTGACTTCCATCCGGCCATGCGACAACGCGTTCTGCTGCCTTCCGGTGTCTGGATGTTGCGCACTTGCTCAACGGTGATGAATTGCTCGAACACGTCTCTCAGGTCGGTGACGTGCTCGCACCATACCTGTAGATAATCGTTGCCCTGACGAACGTCTATCACCTTATAGGTGAAAGAACCTTCCTCATAGCCCGGCACATCGTTACAAGAGAGCACGTCGCCCACTTTCGGTCTGAGCGATTCGGGCATCGACAGATTGAAGTTCAGTACGTGTTTCTCATTTTCGTCGTAGAAGTACTTGTTAAAGTAAGCCATCATGCCCTCGTCACGCATAAAACGCACGCTCTTGGCATAGCGTATCTCAGGCTGGACGAACGACACGGAGTCGATGGCCGTCAGCATGATGCGGTAGGTGGAGTCGGCGGTGACGATCTCCTGTGATACGTACTCGTCATGCTCTACACCGAGGGTATCCAGTCGTGAGTATTTGATCTGCTGCACCTGGTCATAGAAAAATCCATCGAAGTGGCCGTCGTTCTGATAGATGTAGAATGCCTCGCCACCTTCAATGTCGTTTTGGGCAGCGGAAATAAGATTGCCTGTCAAAAATACAATCAGTACGGCTACAAGTCGTAGCCATTTATTAATATGTATGCGTATCATCTCTTCATCAGTTTAATGGTTTCCGTTCCTGCCTTAATAATATACACGCCGTTGGGGCGGTTCTGTAGTGAGACGGTCAGAGGCTGGCCGTCGATAACCTTCACTTGGTCTACCAACATACCATTGACTGAGTAGACGCGGGCAACAGCACCCACAGGCAGTCCGCGGAAGATTACATTGCTGCCCTCGCGGTCCATCTGTACGCGGCGCTCGCCAGGCTGAAGGGCGATAGCGGTATTCACAATCTCATAAGTGTAGCGTAGTACGTCGCTGCGCTCGTAACTGGCCATAGCCTTAACCGTGCTGATAATGAGTTGTCTGCCGCTGAACGTGGTTATTGGAGACTCTGCCAAATCATAGACAACGCGATCGCCCGATTTCAGCCATACGACGAGACGTGGTCCGCCAGCCCCAGGTGTCGGCATGAGTATGTCACTTTCTCCAGCTGTTGGAGGCGAAAAGAGGTATGCCTCGCTAGAAGGATGGCTGTTGCTGTCGGTATAGCCACCTGTACAGGCTAAGCGCCCGTCTGGCATCAGCGTCCATGAGCCTTGCATCAGATCATAACTGAAGCCAGAAGCTGATGCGATGGTCCATTCGAAGGTTGTGTAATTGAAACTGATGATATGGATGGTCTCGTCCTGCCCTTTTGCAGATGAGCCAATGAGGTAGAGTTCCCCTTTAGCCTCGTTGACATACACACCACCACGGTATGAGATTTCCTCGCCAGTCTCAGGATGGGTTGACGGAATATGGAAATCACCGTACTGGTAAAACTTCCCGTCATCAATACAATAGAGATAGAGTTTATAAATGTAGTCATAGTTGGAAGTCTGTTCCATGCACAAAAACACGTAGTATCTTTCGCCAGCGAAAGTAAAAAGGGCATCGGAAGAACGGAATTCATTAGGTAGTGGCAGGGGAAAGTACTCTACAGAGAAGATGGTGGCGGCGTAGTCGGTTTTGCCAGTAGAGGGATTATAACGGTCTGCCACGATTCCCTTGGAACCGTCGCTGTACGTATAGAGTTCCACATCGTTGCCATAGGTGTTCTGTGTTCCCAATGCCAGGACGTTACCGTCTTTGTCTTGCATCATGTAGGGATTACTGCGACCATCCATGTTGCCGACGGCAGAAAACGAAGAGCCGTCGTAGAAATCCATGGTATTGTCATCAGTGTACCAGTTGCCGCTGACATAGATGTTACCGCTCATGTTGATGGCCTTGGCCAAGGCACGCGCCTTGCTCAAGTTCGGACCTGCTTGAAACGTATTGGTCTTAGGGTCATAGATGTCCACATCCTTTAGTTGTCCCACTCCATTAGCCTGAGAGAAACCACCGCCAATCATCCAGCGGCCGTCGTTGAGCATGACGGAGAATCCGCCGTCATGGGCAGAACCGATACTGAGTTCCTGCCACTTGCCGTCACGATAGATTTCTGCCGTCTTGGTAGGGGAGAAGCCTGTGGTATGACCACCTACAACTACCAGACCATTGGACGTGGGGAATGTCTGATGCCACAAACGGGCCACTTTCATGTCTGGCAGTTTCGCGTACTTCAAGTCTGATATGACACCCGTCTTGTCGCCGTCGGCGCGGGTTGCGGATCTCTTCACGAAGCCGTTAAAGTTCTTGACAGGCTGTGCAGGTGGAATGGTGGCCAGTATGGTCATTGGCCATACCAGCATCGTCATGAATAGTAATAATCCTCTCTTCATATTGTTACGTTTTTTGTTAATCTTTAGTTGTCATCGGGCATCGGCTCCCAGGTAGTGTTGGTGCTGTTGCCGTCGTCTTTGATAATAGCATACTGTAAGGGGTTGTCGGTGTCGTTGTGGCTTGCAATGGCGCAGTGCATGTCGCTGACTGTGCCGTTTGAAATATCACCGGAGATGATAAAGAAACTGTCCTTCCATGGGGCACAGATGCTGAACTTCGAGCCGTCGCCCTGGATGAGAGCCTTCGATTCGCCATTGGCATAGTCGGCCTCGCCCTCAGTAATAAAGTAGTAGTCGAAGTTGAGTTGTCCGTCTGCCTGGCTGCTGAATTTCATCACCAGTCCATTTAAGCTTTCCATATCTCCCCCGGCACCGGTATTGTCGGACACGATGGAAAGAGGCGACATGAGGTAGGTGCCGTTGACCGTCGGCGGGTTGTTGCCCTCGTGGACGGGCAGGCCGTTGCTCTTCAGCTGCTGCATCGTCGCAGCATCGGGCCACTCAAGGGGCACTTCTTCTTCCTCCTCCTGCTCCTTCATACTGATAATGAGCCATACGTAGTCTGATGCATCACCAGTCGGATTATAGGATACGTGGCTGGTATATGGCTTGTCGGGCATGTCAAGATCAATGATGTCCGCCGTTTTGACATAGTAGCCGTGCAGATCTGCCGTGTTCGTCCAGTTCTTGAACTCCAAGCCGTCGGCCACCGTCCACTTGCCTTCCTTATAGGTTCGTGAATTGGTTTGTAGCGGGAAGTCACCCAAGGCCACGACCGTTGAGAAATCACCATCTTCGATGATGTCGTAGCCCAGCCAATGCATATGGAAGACATTCGCACTGGTGGCCCGCGAGAACTGCAAGTTCTTCACCATGTTGTTCGTCTTGTCGATATCGAACGATAGCGTGGCATTTGTACGCTCGTTGTTGAGTTCTTTTTCTATGTAGCCCTGACACTCCACGTGCATGGTCTTCTTGTCCTCGCTCCACGTGAAGTGGGTGTTCTTAGCCTCGAAGTTGACTCCAATTGCTGCGCGGAACAGCGTGTCGGGGGTATTTTCATCATCTGATACGTACTGCACGTTTCGTTCTACCCAGAAGTTGATGCGCTTGAAGGGGCTGCTGTCACCGCTGGGATCCGGACCTGGGCCAGGCTCTACGCTAGAGCCGTTTCCATCCTGATAGACGAGGAGGTATTCCTTGGCCACCGTGCCGTCCTTCATCAGGGCGGTGATGTATACGGTGCCAACCCTTTCCTCCTTGCCTTCGTTGGGCTTGGCCGAGAGCGTCATGGACAGTCCGGAGGCTGCACCGCCGAGCCATGATGAACTCAGGCAGTCGATCTCGGTGATTTTCTCTACGTCTTCGCCTACGACATAGACTTTCTTCTCGCCGCCTTGGGCGGTGAGCCTGACGGTCTCAGGACTGAAGGTGAAGGCCTTGATGACCTGGTAAGCCAGTTGCGTCACCTTTATCGTCTTTGACAGACGGCCACCGTCCTTCATGGTGATGGTATAGGTGAGTGTGGCTGTTCGCTCAGTCTCGTCGGGGTTGGCCTCTGCACGCACCTCGATGATGTCGTCCTTCACGCTGGCTTCTATCC
>JAEEGH010001888.1_pt1 | contig 58536 bp, 44 predicted proteins | sample 9134181 | NCBI WGS metagenome assembly JAEEGH01 (sample SAMN16246544, study PRJNA631951) | gut metagenome | biome: gut microbiome; feature: rumen; material: DP-attached | host: Bos | place: Iran: Karaj | collected 2018-10
AACCGCCGAATTAACCTTCGAAGTCTTCCTGTAAGGGAAATAGATCGAAATGCCGTAAGCGTTCGTCATATTGGACGAGGTTCTGTTGTATTTGACCGATGAAAGCAGTGTGTCGGCAAGAGCCTTGCCTTCCTTGGTATCAAGATTCAGCGCGAAGTTGATCAGGTCGATCTGGTCGATCGCGTTGGACTGCGCGAACTCTCTTGTGTCGCTTCTTGCTTCCGATACTGTCTCGTATTTATTGTCATTGATAAGCTTCGAGGTGCTCTTTGCAAATGCCTTGAAGTCATCGCCCACAGTCTCGGAAAGCTCAGCCAGATCGACGATTGAAAGCGTGGTCTTCTGTCCGGGGCAGGACTGTGCGCATACATCAACGAAGTCGTCGATGATGTTCTTACCGATCTCGATCGTATCCATCGAGGTATTGTTCGAGAATGCGGTAAGCCAGTTGGTGTAGTACCAGCCTACGCCGGGCTCCGTCTCTTCGGACGCGATAACATAATCGGCGTAATTGGCGAGCATCAGGTCGGTCTCAACTGTCGCCATAAGGCATGCGTCAAAGCCGATGAAATCGTACTTGATCCCGGCGTTCTTCAGCGCGGTGTTGATGCCTGCAAGGTTCATCGAACCCGAGCTCTTGTGAGTCTCGTCATAGCCGTAGCCCGAGAGAGATCCTCCGCCGTGATCCCAGAAGATCAGGATGTTTCTGTCAGCGGGGTAATTCTTATTCGCGTACTTGATGAACTCAGTGAGCGTCGCGGGATCGGTCATGGCCTTATTGCCCATGTTATCCTCGAGACGTGTCATCTTGCCGCTCGTGATCTTATATATCTGGTTGTTCGAGGTGCTGATGCCGCTCGTCTTCCACTTGCTGCATCCGCCTGTGTAAACGATGATATTGATCTTGTCCGAAATGGTGGCCTTCATCATCTCGTTCAGATCGTTGGTCGCCATTCCGTACTTACTCTCAAGGTCAGTACCGCACATGTATACCATCATCGTAACGGTATCCTTGCCGTTGCCCTTGATAGTGGTATATCTGCTTCGTGCGCTCTTATCGACGTTCTTGTTCAGCTTGCCGGTGTTGCTCGAAGCAACCCAGTCACTGCTGACGCCGCCCACACTCTGCATGGTGCTCGAACCGAAGCCGGATGAGATAAGGCTTCCCGCTATACCGCTGAGAAGCGATCCCGATGAACTGCTCGATGTTGATGTACCTGTAGACGTTCCGGTTCCGGAGTCAGAACCTCCGCCGAGCAGTCCGAACAGACCGCCGCCTCCGCCGAGCAGCAGAACCGCTGCGATAATGATGATCTTTAAGAGTCCGCCTGAACTCCTCGTAACATTCTGCCCCGAAGAAGATACCCTGCCGGATCCTCCCGAGGGTGGATTGGGACCGCCTCCTCCTGTTCCGACGGGACCTGAGCCTAAGCCTTCTCCCCTTTTGTAGACGTCCTTACCCTGACCGGTGACGTTTTTCTTTCTTCCGCCTTGTAAATCGGCCATAAATCCTTACCTCCTAGCCGCCGTTCATTCATCCGTAACGACGCTGTCATCAACATTGTACTGCTTAGCGCAGGTCTTGCACAGACGGCTCTTATTTGCTGCGATAGCCTCTTCAACGGTACCCTCAACGATCGTATCGCTGTTGTTCAGATGCTGGCAGTCTGCGGTCATGTGATAAACATGTCCGTAATGAGTCCAGTAAACATCGCCTGTGATCTCGGTCTGAGCCGCATTCAGGTCTTCCTGGGAAACGGGATTCCAGTCATGGCCTACGGCCAGAGCAACAAGAAGAGCAACGATCGCAGCGATACCGGCGATAATACGGGTGTTCTTATCAAACTTCTTTTCTTTATCCGTGAAAATAAGGATGATCAAAGGCAGGAATGCGAAAACTGCAACGATCATGCCCATGTTGTTCCAAAGCCAGAATTTAAGCTTATTCTTCTTCGATGCGGGATCGATGAGGTTTGCCTTCTTCCAGAGAAGCGAACCGATAACCACAAAGATCAGATCAAGAACGATAGCTCCGATGATCACTGCCATGGTAGGCGCGAATGTGATATTGATCTTTCCGAAGTAGAACAGGAATGCGAAAACCTCGGCACATATTGCAAGTACCCAAAGAATAACGGCTCCGCATCTGAGTCCTCCGGCATTGCCTACAGGCTTAGCCTGCTCAACCTTTTTCTCTCCTGTCGCGGTCTTAACCGTCTTCTTTGTGTCGGAAGCTGACACGATCTTACGTTCTTTCTTTTCCTCTGCCATTTTTATTCTCCTATCTCAAAAATTCCGGCCTCCCGGTTGATAGAATTATTATAAACTAATGACTTCTTCAATACAACAAAAAAATGGGAATCTTCTGTCAATAAAAAACGTAATGTGTTATACTAAATGCAAAGAAAAAGACGCAATTTTCGCGTCTGTATACAAAGGAGGAGAACAATGGACATATCCGATATCTTAAAGCAGATTGGCAGCAAACAGTTAAATGATGTTAGCAAAGAAACAGGCACTTCAAAGAATGACATCATGAGCATTCTCGGCGAGGCTCTCCCGCTTCTCGCAGGCGGTGCGAGCGAAAAGGATACAGAGAAAAAAGTATCGAAAAAGACCGGCTTTCCCCTGGCTACCGTAACATCTGTTCTCGGCAGCGCAGGTCCCATGCTCTCGGGTCTGCTGGGCGGCGGCTCTAATAATTCAGGCAATTCCCAGAACAGTTCATCGGGCGGTCTCGGATCCCTCCTCGGCGGACTACTCGGCGGCGGCAGCGGCTCATCCTCTTCCTCAGGCAGCTCTTCTTCCGGCTCATCCGGCGGACTTGGAGGTCTGCTCGGCGGTTTGCTCGGAGGCGGCAGTGATTCCTCCTCTTCGTCAAACAGCAGCTCCGGCAGCTCATCCGGCGGCCTCGGTTCTCTCCTCGGCGGTCTTCTCGATGTATCCGCAGACTCCTCCGAATCCACGTCCTCCGGCAAGAAAAAACCGAAGAAGCCGGCATCTTCTGCAAAAAAGCCGGCATCTTCAACCGCGAAGAAGCCTGCTTCATCAGCTAAGAAACCTGCTGCAACAGGAAAGAAAGCCACTACTACCGCAAAGAAAACCGCAAAGAAATGACAGAATAAGGGGGGGACCCGCGAAGGTCCCCCTTACTTATATATCAGTCCGCTCTTATCTTCTCTTCTTCAACAGCATTCCGATTATACCCGCAACCGCCATCAATATACATCCCGCGATGAGCAGATAAAAACCGCTCTGTCTGGCAGCCGGCTGTGTCGTCATATAGTAGAGATCATCTTTTAGCGCTGAATTCTCTATCAGGAACATAACGACACTTACTGCTCCCGTGATCGCAACGGCAAAATTTACTCCCAAAACCGCAAACAGCATCCCGATAGCGGCCACGACGATAAATATCATTCCGTCCGTTCCGTCCATAAGACTGCCGTCTAACGAGTATCCAAAGATATCGATATTTACAAACGGCAAAAATACAGATATGCAGATCACTACGCCTGCTATGATCGCGAGCAGATTAGGCTTCACAAGCAATGACTTGTGCGGTGCCGCTGCATCGGGAGCCTCGACCGTTAACTTATCAGATTGACGGAACTCGTCCGTTTCAGTCATACTCCTTCCGCAATTCGTGCAGTATTTTACATCATCTGTGTTCTGCGCTCCGCATGCCTTACAGTACTTCATCGTTCTCTCCTCTCACGCTAAAAGAGTACCCTCGATTTCTTTGAGTTTAGATGTAATATTCAATATCCTGTTAATTTTACTATCTTATTATTCCCGGTGTCAATAAATGAAAAAAGCTCCGGTATTAACCGAAGCCTTATGACGAATAAGGGAATCGAACCCTTGTTTCCGCCGTGAGAGGGCGGCGTCTTAGCCGCTTGACCAATTCGCCATTCACATTGCTTTCGCTCTCGCGTCAGCAATATGTATCTTACTACAGACGCAGAAAAAATGCAAGCACTTTTTTATAAAATCCGTGTGCGTCTTTTCTGCCTTTTTCGGATTGTTTTCAGACTACTTAAAGCATCGCATCTCCGAAGAAGCTCGCCAGAGAAATCTGGTCCGATTCCGGAAGGTCCTTGAAAATATTCATGTCCTTCATTACCTGCAGTACGCCGTCGCCTACCTTACAGCGCTTCTTGAAATCTTCCTGCGACGTGAATTTTGTCCTTGCCGCCACATCGTAGATCTGCTCCGCGGCCTTCTCGCCGAGACCGGCGATAGAGCTCAGCGAAGGCATGAGCATTCCGTCAATGATCTGGAAATGACGCGCCTTAGCCCTGTAAATATCGATAGGCGTGAATTTAAAGCCTCTCGCATAGAACTCAAGAACGGAGCGCATATCGTCGTACTCGCCCTCTTCTTTCGCCGTGATAGTGCCTTCGGCTTTTTTGCGCTTCAGGGCCTTCATGCACTCGATCAGATGCTCCTTGCCTCCGCACATCTTCGCATAGTCGAAATCGGCCGCTCTGATGCTGAAATAAGCCGCATAGTAAGCCAGCGGATAATAGATCTTGAAGTACGCGATACGGAAAGCCATCATCATGTAAGCGCAGGCGTGTGCCTTCGGGAACATGTACTTGATCTTCTTGCAGGAATCGATATACCACTGTGGAACCTCGTGGTCGATCATCGCCTGCTCCATGTCGGGATTCAGTCCTTTGCCCTTACGGACGGACTCCATGGTCTTGAACGCCAGGCCGGGCTCGAGTCCCTTCGAGATCAGATAGATCATGATATCGTCACGCGTACATATCGCGGTGGACAGCGTACAGTCGCCGTTCTGGATATAGTACTGCGCGTTGTTCAGCCAAACGTCGGTACCGTGGGACAGTCCGGCGATCTTTACCATGTCTGAGAAACAGGACGGCTTCGTATCCTTAAGCATCTGCATAACGAAATCCGTGCCCAGTTCTGGAAGTCCGAGGCTTCCCAGTTCCACATCGTCAATGTCCGCGGGCTTTACTCCGAGCGCCTCGCAGGACTTAAAGAGCGAAATGACTCCCGGATCGTCCATGGGTATCGTCTTCGCGTCCAGACCTGTCAGGTCCTCAAGCATACGGATCATCGTCGGATCATCGTGTCCGAGGATATCGAGCTTTAACAGGTTATGGTCGATCGAATGGTAATCGAAATGAGTGGTGACCGTCAGGGTCTCCATATCGTTCGCAGGGTGCTGCACGGGCGTGAAGGAATATATATTCTCGCCCACCGGCAGAACTACGATCCCGCCGGGATGCTGGCCGGTCGTACGGCGTATGCCTACGCAGCCCGCGGCGATCCTCTCCTTTTCTACCACGCGGTGCCTGATGCCGTGCTCCTCATCATATTTCGAAACATATCCGAACGCGGTCTTGTCGGCCAGCGCGCCGATAGTTCCGGCTCGGAAGGTCTGCCCGTAACCGAAGATAACTTCCGTATAGTCATGAGCCTTCGACTGATACTCACCGGAGAAATTCAGGTCGATATCGGGCTCCTTGTCGCCATAGAATCCAAGGAACGTCTCGAAAGGAATATTATGTCCTTCCTTGGTCAGCGGCTCACCGCATACGGGACATACGGCGTCGGGCATATCGCAGCCGGACTTCGCCTCGTATTCCTTGCAGACATCGGAGTCAAAATCGCTGTAATGGCACTTTTTGCAGTAATAATGCGGCGGCAGCGGATTGATCTCGGTAATACCGGACATGGTCGCCGCAAATGACGAGCCTACCGAGCCACGTGATCCTACCAGATATCCGTCCTCGTTCGACTTCCACACCAGCTTCTGCGCGATGATGTACATAACCGCGAAACCGTTCTTGATAATGGATTTCAGTTCGTGCTCAAGTCTGTCGCTGACGGGCTTCGGAAGCTCGGGTCCGTAGAGCTCGTGCGCCCTTCTCTCGCAGATCTGGCGCAGTGTCTTGTCCGAATCCTCAATGACCGGAGGCGCCTTGTCCGGACGTACGGGCGTAATATATTCGATCATGTCGAATATCCTATTCGGATTCTCTACCACGACCTCATAAGCCTTTTCCTTGCCGAGGAATGCGCACTCTTCGAGCATCTCCTCGGTCGTATGCAGATAAAGAGGAGCCTGTTTGTCGGCATCCTTGAAGCCTTTCGCGGACATGATGATGCGGCGGTAAACCTCATCCTCGGGATTAAGATAATGCACGTCGCAGGTCGCGATACACATCTTCCCGTCCCTGTCGGCGAGCTCGGAAATGCGCTTGTTTATACGCTTTAAGTCCGCTTCCGTCTCGATATTCGGAAAATCCTCATCGAGCAGCATGAACGCGTTGTTGCCGATCTGCTGGATCTCGTAATAATCGTAAAACGAAGCGATCCTGTCGATCTCCTCTTCGGGCTTTTCATTAACGATCGCGCGGTACAGCTCACCCGCTTCGCACGCCGAGCCCACGATTATGCCCTCTCTGTACTTGCGCAGCAGGCTCTTCGGGATCCTGGGCCATCTGCCGAAATAAGTCAGATGCGATTCGGAGACCAGTCTGTACAGATTGATCCTTCCGACATCGTTCTTGCAGAGAAGAATAATGTGGTGCGACGGCATCTTTCTGATATCCTCAACGGAATACTTTCCGTCAGGGCCCTTTGTATATGTCTTATTCTTGTACTCAACCGAATCGACCTCATCGTCGACGATATAGCCTTCGCAGCCGTATATGACCTTAAACTCCTTCGCGCGCTGCTGGTCCTCGGGAGTCTTGAAATTCTTCGGATTGGTCAGCCAATGATACGCCACGGGGAATGACTGAACCACGCCGTGATCCGTGATCGCGACGCCCTTATGTCCCCATTTGAACGCAGTCTTAACAAGGTCACCTGCATCGATGACTCCGTCCATATCGCTCATGTTCGTATGTGCGTGGAGCTCAATGCGCTTGACCGGCGCGTTATCCATCCTTTTTACGCGGAAATCGGAAATATTCTTGATACCGGTGATCTTGCCGATGACCATGTCTCCGTACCAGGGATCCTTCGGCCAGGTATCGGTCTCTGCTATGCCCTTGATCTTTAAGAACTTACCCTCTTTGAGCATGGGCGGAACCGTCTCTTTGTCGTCGTCGGACAGGAAAATCTTCGCTCCGATGGTATCGGTAAAATCGGTAATGCTGACCGTGACCATGAGCTTGCCTGTCTTGGTCTCGCGGTCCTCATAGCGCAGGACCATGCCCTGGATCACCACTTCACCGGGCTCGTTGCTGATCTCGGAGATCTTAATGGGATCTCCCTCGCACTCGCGTCCGTAGAATACATCGGGATCATCCGATACGATCTTCTTTTTGAAGCCCGATCTGAACTTGTCGTAAGCGCCCTTACGTCCTTCGCCGCCTTTACCGAAGTCTTTGCCGTCTCCGCTCTTGCGTGCAGCGCCTTTCGAAGCAGCCGCACCGCTGTCCTTTGACTTATCGCCGCCGGATTTCTTCTCACTCGCCGCAGCACTGCCTGTGGCAGCGCCCGCATCCGCAGCAGCCTCCGCCTGTCTTTCTGCCGCACTGTCGCCGAGACTTCCCCCGCCCTCGATGTTCTGCGCCGCGGAATCCTCAACCGCGCTGCCCAAGAAGCCGGTCATGTACTCTTCTTCCGGCTCGCGCTCCTTGACCTCGTGGTAGGTGACCTTTATGGCCACATCCAGGCCGAAACGGTCCTTCCACATGGAATTCATCATCGAGACAAGCTGGGGCTCCTTTGCCACGGCAATACCGCCTTCGGGCATATCGATCTGGATCTCTCCGTCCGAAGCGGTAACGCGTGAATTGCGGTAAAGAGTGGCGATAACAGGGCTCTTCAGCGCAAGCTCGTCCTCTATGTATACATGATATTTGTTCCAGATCTCGTCAAAGCTCATGCCCTCTGCGAATGAATAGCGGATGCTCAAGCGCACGTTCTTTCCTGCCTTTGAAAATACCTGGCGATAGAGCGCGTTCTCCATCTCATTGATCGTTTCAAGGCCTATATATGAAGGCGATGCGAGCTTAACACACATGTGATTGTTCGTATTGGACGCAAGGAGCTTCTCCACCTCGACGTCCTCGAACTTCTTCTTAAGCTTCGCATCGACATTAACAGAATAAAAAACTTCAAAAAACCGCATTACTTACACTCCCCGAACTGTTTGAACCATTGCGTCCAGCTGTGCCTTAAGCTCGTCTAAAAGACGATCCTCGGGCACCTTTTTGACTATTTCACCCTTTTTGAAAATGAGACCTTCTCCGTCTCCTCCGGCAATTCCGATATCAGCCTCTCTCGCCTCTCCGGGGCCGTTTACCGCGCATCCCATGACCGCCACTTTGATCGGCAGATCATAGTGCGAGCAGAGCTCCTCAGCCTTACCCGCAAGCCCGATAAGATCGATCTTCGTTCTGCCGCAGGTCGGGCACGATACTACATCTATACCGGCTTTGAGCATACCGAGATTGCGCAGGATAAGCCTCGCCGATCTGACCTCCTCTACGGGGTCTGCGGTCAGCGAAACCCTGATCGTGTCTCCTATGCCCTCGTTGAGAATTATGCCGATGCCCATCGCGGATTTGATATTGCCCGCAATGAGTGATCCCGTCTCCGTAATTCCCACATGCAGCGGCAGATCGGTCCTGTCCGCGATCAGCTCGTGCGCCTTTACCGACATCATAACATCGGACGATTTGATCGAGATAACGATATCGTGAAAATCCATGTCCTCGAGACGCTTCGCCTGTCCGAGCGCGCTCTCCACGAGGCCCTCGGCCGTCACTTTGCCGTATTTTTCAATATACTTCTTCTCAAGCGAGCCTGAATTGACGCCTACCCTGATCGGCACATGGTATTCTTTTGCCTTCTCAACCACAGCTCGAACACACTCTTCGGATCCGATATTGCCGGGGTTGATCCTGATCTTGTCGGCACCGTTCTCGATAGCGGCTATGGCAAGCCTGTAGTCGAAATGGATATCGGCAACAAGCGGAATGTGTATACCGTCTTTGATCGCTCTTAAGGCCTTTGCCGCCTCCGGCGTGGGCACGGCGCAGCGTATGATATCGCAGCCTGCCTTCTCAAGCTCAAGGATCTGAGCGATGGTCGCTGCTGCGTCTTCCGTCTTTGTATTGGTCATTGACTGAACAGCGACCGGATTTGAGCCTCCGATCGCCGTTCCGCCGATATTCACTGTTTTTGAATTTCGTCTGTTCATAATCTACCTGAAAAATACATTTCTGATGTCGTTAAAGAATACGAATACCATCAAAGCCATCAGCAGTACGATGCCGATCGCGTGTACCAGACCTTCCTTCTCGGGCGGTACGGGCTTGCCCCTGATCAGCTCGATGATGATAAATACCAGTCTTCCGCCGTCCAGTGCCGGGATGGGGAGAAGATTCATCACACCGAGGTTCGCGCTGAGCAGTATAGCCCAGTTCATGAGATTGAGGACAACGTAAAGAATGCCGTCCGACTTGGTCTCCTCAACGGTATTCTCAAGCTCCGAAACAATGCGCACGGGTCCGCCGAAATCATCCGCAGAAACCTTGCCCCTGAAGATCTGTCCGAGGCTCTTGTAGGTATTAACGATCCAGTACTTTACCTCAACCGCGGAATATTTCAGCACGCCGACGGGGCCTGTCTTCTCCCTGCCGCCGTAATTGTAGGTAAATCCGGAAACGTAAGTCTCGGTAAATTCGGGCGTGAGCGCCAATGTCTTTGTCTCCGAACCACGCTGAACGGTAAACCTGATCTCGCTTCCGTCAAGCGGATTCGCCTGGATATAATTGAAGAAATCCTCACCGGAAACTATCTTGGCATCGTTGATCCCGACTATGACGTCGTCGGCTTTGATACCGGCGCGCTCAAGAACTCCGCCCCTGACCAGACTGCTGATCCTGCAGGGATTCGCGTCATTCATATAGCTGAAGCCGAGCCTGTACGCACGGTTCAGCTCCGGCGTGAACTCGGTCGTATATTTCTTCCCGTCACGCTCATAGCTTACCTGATAAGACTTGTTCTCAAGTTCACTGAAATTGAAATAAATATACAGCTCGCGTCCGATGGATATACCGTGTCCGTCAAATTTCGTGATCACATCTCCGGGCTGCAGGCCTGCAGCCTCGATCGAACTGCCCTTTGTGACGGAAGTCACAACGCAGGGATCGTAACCCACGATCGAGATAACGATCACCGCCAGCACGAATGCCAGGATAAAGTTAAAGAACGGTCCCGCGAAGATCGTCGCGAACCGGGCCCACGGTCCCTTGTTCGTATATGCTCTCTCGTCGTCGCTCTCTCCGTCCTCACCGAGCATCTTGCAGGCGCCTCCAAACGGTATCAGCCTGATGCTGTACTCTGTCTCGCCTCTCTTAAAGGAACAGAGCTTCGGTCCGAAACCCACCTGGAATTCGGGCACGAAAATGCCGTTTTTCTTCGCAACGATCAGATGCCCCAGCTCGTGAACCACCACAATGACGCAGAAGATCAGTATGCCGATCAAAATGCTGACCAATTTACTCATGTTAATTACTCCTATGATATTTATGATAACATAATACCATGTCCCCGATGGGGATAATCATAAATATAGTATTAATTCTTACTTAAAAATTTGAAGCCTTCCGGACGGTCTCTTCCTCGGTCCGGAGTATCTGCTCCAGAGTCGGCGCGGCAATATTTTCATGCCCGCGCATGCAGTGCTCTATGATATCGTAAATGCCCGTAAATCCGATCTTTCCTTCAAGGAAGCGCGCTACGGCATACTCATTCGCCGCATTGAAAACGGTGCATATGCTTCCGCCCTGCCTGATGGCTTCAAGCCCCAGCTGCAGTCCCTTAAACGTATCGTAATCGGGCTTTGCTAGCTCGATCTTTCCGAGTCCGAACAGGTCCAGCCTCTCGGGCGGGCCGGGCATACGCTCGGGATAATAGAGCGCGTACTGTATGGGCAGTCTCATGTCGGGAACACCCATCTGCGCGAGTATTGCTCCGTCCTTAAACTGTACGGCCGAATGGATGATGCTCTTTGGCTGTATCACGACCTCGATGTTATCGGGCTCGACATTAAAGAGCCACCTGGCCTCCATGACTTCAAGCGCCTTATTGACCATCGAAGCCGAATCCACCGTGATCTTCGGTCCCATCAGCCAATTCGGATGCTTCAGGGCGTCCGCGGCTGTCTTGGTCTTCAGCTCCTCGTAGCTCATGCCCCTGAACGGTCCTCCCGAAGCTGTGAGCAGTATCTTTTCTATACCGCAGTCGTCAAAAGGATAATGTCCGTCCGGTCCGCAATGTCCCTGCAGGCATTGGAATATCGCCGAATGCTCGCTGTCGATCGGCAGGAGTCTGACACCTTTTTCCGCGAGCAGAGGCATGATGATATGCCCAGCGGTGACCAGCGTCTCCTTATTCGCCAGAGCGACATCGCAGCCCGCCTCGATCGCGGCTATCGTGGGCCTGATACCGATCATTCCTACGATCGCGGTGACAGTCAGATCGTTCTCCGGATCAGAAGCCAGCTTGACCAGGCCTTCCATGCCGGATACCACATCTATCCCTAGATCCTTTATCCTTTCGCGGAAATGTGCGGCTTTTTCATCATCGTAAACGCATACACGCTTCGGGTGCAGTGTCCTTACCTGCTCCTCGAGCTTTTCAATGCTCGAACGTGCCGCGAGCGAATATATCTCGAAGCCTCCGAGACGGTTTATCACATCAATCGTCTGGGTACCGATCGAGCCGGTAGAACCCAGCAGACATAATTTCCTCATATCAATCTCCGTTCAAGTCCGGCTGATTCACGTGCGCGTTCAGTAAAATAAAAACCGAAACGCCATTTACAGCCAATCTGCTCAGATTCCCAAATACAGCAGATAATATACGATGGGTGCAATGAATATCACGCTGTCAAAACGGTCGAGTATTCCGCCGTGTCCGGGGAGAAGCTTTCCATAGTCCTTGATCTGCTTGTCGCGCTTTATCGCCGACGCCGCAAGGTCTCCGATCATCGAAACGATCGAAGCTGCCGCCGCTATCACCGCGAATGAGAATACGGGATTCGGGAACTCTTCTGTCAGGCTGTTCTTAAAGATCAGCGCATAGATCACGCCGATGAGCGCCGCACCGATCACGCCTCCGATAAAGCCTTCGAGCGACTTCTTGGGACTGAGCACGGGCACGATCTTATGCTTTCCGATCGATCTTCCCACGAGATAAGCCATCGTATCTGCGCCCCACGAACCGATAAATATCAACCATACAGTGTATTTGCCGCCCGGAAGTCCGCGTACCAGGAAAATGTACGAGAGTGTCAGCGCCACATAGAAGAAACCGAAAAAGACCATCGTGATCTGCTCGGAATTGTACTTCGGGAACGCGAATACATATACAGCCAGCAATATAATGATGAACGCCGCGATCAGCACCGGGAAAAGTATAGTGTAAGGGAAGGCGTCGCCCTCAGAGAGCATTTCCTTCCAGAGCAGTATTCCGTACCATGCAGCCGCAGCCACATACCCGGAAGCAGCCGCAGGCGACTTATGCACGCCCACCGCCCTGTAGAGCTCCATCAGGCCTATCAGGGATACAGCGAGCAGCACGCCCCAGAGCACATATCCTCCGAGCACGATCGCCGCCACCGCGATCACCACAAGGATCGCACCGGTCCTCAGTCTGATCAGGAATGAATTGTCCTTTTGTACGCTTTCTTTATTACTCATTTCTGCCGCCAAATCTCCTATCGCGTTTATTATAGTATTCTATGGCCTTCTCGAGGTCTGCCTTGGTAAAATCGGGCCAGAGGACCTCGGGGAAATAAAACTCTGTGTAAGCAAGCTGCCAGAGCATGAAATTAGATAATCTCAGCTCACCGCTGGTCCTGATCAGCAGGTCGGGATCGGGGATGTCCGAAGTATCAAGTCTCGATGATATGAGCGCCTCATCGACTGCGGAAGGTTCCAGCCTTCCTGCCTTCACATCCTCCGCTATACCCTGCATCGCACGTGTGATCTCATCCCTGCCGCCGTAATTGAGCGCAACGGTAAAATTAAGTCCCGTGCATGTGCTGCTCTCACGCTCGAGTTCCTCGATAGAAGCCTGAAGGTCGGGTGCGAGACGGCTCTTGTCTCCGATCACGCGCACACGCATATTGTTCTTACGGCTGCGGATGAGGCAGTTCTTCAGGTAATCGCGAAGCAGCGTCATGAGCGTCTTTACCTCGTCCTCGGAACGCTTCCAGTTCTCGGTGGAAAAAGCGTAGACGGTCAGGTACTTGATCCCGAGGTCCCACGCCCATTCGCAAACGTCCTCAACTGTTTTCGCTCCCGCCTTATGCCCTGCGGCTCTCGGCAGGAATCTCTTTTTCGCCCATCTTCCGTTGCCGTCGAGGATTATCGCGACATGGCGCGGCGCGTTGGTTTTAGTGTCATTCGCCATACTCATGACCCTCTCTCATTAATAAAGAGCCGCGCAAGCTGCTTGCCCGGCTCAATACACTCATATCTGTCAATGACTTAAACTGTCATGATCTCTTTCGTCTTCTCTTCCATTTTCTTGTCGGCTTCGGTAACGAACTTCTCGGTCATCTTGTCGATCTCGCTCTCGAGCTGCTTCTGAACGTCCTCGGAGATCTCGCTCGCCTTACCCAGCTTCTTAACAGCATCGTTCGCATCGCGGCGGATGTTGCGGAGAGCTACTTTGGCGTCCTCTGCCTTCTTCTTAACGTCCTTTGCCAGATCCTTACGTCTCTCCTCGGTAAGCTCGGGGAATACAAGTCTGATGATCTTGCCGTCGTCGGTAGGATTGATGCCGATATCGGACATATTGATCGCTTTCTCGATCTCTTTGATCATCTTCGACTCCCAAGGCTGGATCTGGATGATGCGCGCTTCGGGAACGCTGACATTCGCTACCTGGCTGATAGGCGAAGGTGTTCCGTAGTAATCAACTCTGATCTTGTCAATAAGATGAGGGTTCGCACGTCCGGCTCTGATCGAAGCGTATTCCTCGGTCAGCACGTCCATGGTCTTCTTCATTTTGTCTTCGTAAGGTGTAATTCTCTCGTCCATTGTAAATCCCCCTGTATCAAGTAGTAACTATAGTTCCGGTGCAATGCCCGCCTGCGTTCGTGATGATGGAATTCTGCTCGTTCAATGAGAAGATCAGCAGAGGCATCCTATTCTCGAGGCACATTACGGAAGCGGTGGAATCGATGACCTGAAGTCCCTGATCCACGAGCTCCTGAAGTGAAATGCGGTCATACTTCACAGCCGAAGGATCCTTCTTGGGATCCGCGCTGTATACGCCGTCGATAGCCTTTGCCATCATGATGATCTCACAGTCCAGCTCGATCGCACGGAGCGCTGTAGCGGTATCTGTTGAGAAATAAGGATGTCCGGTGCCGCCCGCAAGGAATACAACCTTCCCCTTGTTCAGCGCCTTTACAGCCTTGTCCTTTGAGAAAAGCTCGGACATGTCACCGCACTCAAACGGGGTATAGATCGCAGTCTTCAGACCGCAGTATCTGAAAATGTCCGAAACATAAATGCAGTTCATGATCGTGGCAAGAATGCCGATCTGGTCTGCCTTATAGCGGTCGATGGTCTCGCTGGTGCGTCCGCGCCAGAAATTACCGCCGCCGATAACGATAGCGACCTGTGTTCCGGCCTCGACGATCGACTTAACCTGCTTCGCAACTCCGATACAGGTCTCCTCATCGAATCCGGTCTTCTTTTCTCCGGCAAGAGCCTCACCGGAAAGTTTCAGTAATACTCGCTTATAACGTTCCATGTGCCCTCCGAAGAGTTATTATTCGAAAATGTCGTCGATATCTACAGCTGCATAGGTCAGTGAGCAGAAGCCCTCGAGTACGGCGCCGTTGTTCATCTGAACCGATTTAGCCTTAACATTGCCCTTAATGATCGCTGTCGAATCAAAGATAACGGGTCCCTTGATGTCGAGCTCGCCCTTTACCGCGCCTGCGATAACTGCCGATCCGGCTTTGATATCGCCTACAACAACGGTTCCGAGTCCGATCTTTACAGTACCTTCACTGTCGATATTGCCATCGAGACGCTTCGCGTTTACATATACGTCGGAAGCAATGGAGTTACCCGAAACACTTCCGGAAATGGTAAGCTTTCCGATACACTCGATATCACCGTTAATGGTACCCATAACGTTCAGCGAGCAATCCGATACGATGCTTCCGTTGATGGTGGTGCCTGCTGTGATAACGGTAACCTGATCGTCTGATGCAGGTGCCTTCGCTGCAGCCTGAGGCTGTACGGCGGGCTCATCGATCACATAGTCCTCTTCGACCATGACCTCTTCATCGGCGGGTGCAGACTCATCAAAAAGATTCTCGAGCAGGCTTGCGTCAACGGCGTCCTCACCGTCCGCAGCCTCCTGTGCTGCCTCCTCAACGAGCTCCTCAGCCTCTGCCTCTTCGCTGATGATATCCTCGCTTACTTCTACTGCGTCATCATTTAAATCCTTGAAAAAACCCATATCTTCCTCCTCCTTAGAATCGGCTCTCAGCCGATTCTGCTTCCTCGCGATAAACACGACTGGCGTACCGAGCTGTGCCTAAAGGTACTTCGCATTAGATTATAATATACCCGCAGAAGATTGTCACTAAAAACCCAGAAAAATAATTCCTGATTTAACAAAATACGGGAGAGCCCTAAAATCAAGCCTTCCCGCATCTATATCCGTTATTTCACCTTTAACGCTCTCATTGAATTGAGAATTGCGAGAACCGCCACTCCCACATCAGCAAATACCGCCAGCCACATATTCGCGATACCGAGCGCTCCGAGCACGAGGACTACGGCTTTTACGCCCAGCGCGAACACGATGTTCTCGCGTACGATGCGCATGGTCTTTTTCGCAATGGCCTTGAATGTAATCAGCTTCGCGATGTCGTCGTCCATGATTACCACATCGGCCGCTTCGATCGCCGCATCGGAGCCCAGCGCTCCCATCGCAACGCCTATATCGGCTCTTGTGAGCACCGGAGCGTCGTTGATGCCATCGCCCACAAAGGCAAGCGCTCCGTTTCCGTTCTGCTCTTCTATCAGTTTCTCAACGGCGCTGACCTTATCCGCCGGCAGAAGCTCTGCCCTGTACTCTGTAAGTCCGAGGCTTCCGGCCACCGCGGCTGCCGTTTCTTCACGGTCGCCCGTAAGCATTACCGTGCGCTCAAAGCCCGACTCATGCAGTCCCTTTATGGTGTCGGCCATGTTTTCCTTTATAGCGTCGGAAATGATCACATAGCCCATATATTTTCCGTCAGCCGCGATATATACAACGGTTCCGTCTTCTTTTGCTTCGGGAGCCGATATGCCGTTGTCTTTAAGGAGCTTCGAATTGCCCGCTAAGACCTTCTTCCCGTCCAGCATACCGCTCACGCCGCATCCGGATATCTCCGTATAGTCCGCAAGTCCTTCGGGCGCCTGCGCGCCTTCACCGGCTCGCTTAATGTATTCCCTGACGATAGATCTCGCGATCGGATGCGTCGAGAAAGCCTCGGCTCTCGCCGCGATGTCGATCAACTCATGCTGCGTGCAGTCGGCAGCCACTGTTTTGGTTACTTCAAAGCTGCCCTTTGTAAGAGTTCCTGTTTTATCAAATGCAATCGCATTGGTCCGCGAGAAGATCTCTACAAAATTGCTGCCCTTAACAAGCACTCCGGTTTTTGACGCCGCGCCGATACCTCCGAAAAAGCCCATCGGAACAGAGATGACCAGAGCACAGGGACACGAGATTACGAGGAATGTGCATGCACGTTTAACCCACTCAGCCCAATCGCCCGTGATCAGTGAAGGGATCACTGCCAGCAGAACCGCAGCGATCGTAACGATCGGGGTGTAGTATTTCGCAAATCTCGTAATAAAATTCTCGGTACGGCTCTTCCTGCTTCCGGCATTCTCAACGAGTTCCAGGATGCGCGCAACCGTCGAATCCTCATAGGCCTTTGTAGTCCTGTACTTGATGGCGCCTTCTTTATTGATGCAGCCGGAGAACAACTCCTCGCCCACACCTATGCGACGCAGTACCGACTCGCCGGTCAGTGCCGATGTATCAAGCCAGCTCTCGCCTTCCTCCACTATGCCGTCTACAGGTATTTTCTCGCCCGGTCTTACCAGCAGAAGGCTTCCGATCTCTACATCCTCGGGATCTACCTCTTTGATGCTGCCGTCCTCAGCCACCAGATTCGCAGTCTCGGGAGCGATATCCATCAGGTCAGAGATCGACTGTCTCGATTTCCCGACCGCATAGCTCTGGAACAGCTCGCCCACCTGGAAGAACAGCATTACTGCCACTGCTTCCTCAAACTCACCCGTAGCGTACGCTCCGATACCTGCGATGATCATCAGGAAGTTCTCATCGAATACCTGTCCGTGTGCGATGTTCTTTCCCGCCTTTATCAGGATATCGTAGCCGACGATCAGATACGGAACTATGAACAGTACCGCCTCGAGCCAGCCTCCCTCATAGTCGGAAAGCACCGTCTTAAAAAGCACGAGCAATGTAAAAAAAAGTATCCCGGATGCAATGATCCTGTATAAAACCTTCTTCTGCTTAGGACTCATAAAGACCTCCGTTGTATTACTTTAAAACAGGCTGCCTGCGCTTAACAGACAGCCCGGTATTCATCTGAGTATTACACAGTCCGGTTCAACCTTCGCACAAACCTTCACAACCTCGTCCATGATCGCGTCAAATCTGTCATCAGCCGCGTCAACCATCATCTTCTGCGACATGAAATTAACCGATGCGTCGTTCACGCCGTCGATTTTCTTGATAGCCTCTTCCATCTTTGCAGCGCAATTAGCGCAATCCAGATCCTGCAGATTAAATTTCTTTTTCATAACCGTCTCTCCTTCTCAATAATTAATTTTCTTCAATATGCTCAAGCCCTATGTTGATGATTGAACGGACATGCTCGTCGGCGAGGGAATACAGAATCTGCTTACCGTCGCGCTTTCCTGCGATCAGCTTCGCCTGCTTTAGGAGCTTCAGCTGGTGCGATACCGCCGACTGCGTCATGTTCAAAGCTTCCGCGATATCTCCGACACAGAACTCGCCCTCCAGCAATACGCAAAGGATACGGACCCTGGTAGAATCGCCGAAACACTTAAACAGTTCGGCCAGATCGTACATTTCATCTTCGATCGGCAATCTGATATTTACGCCCATGCTGTCTCCTTTCCTGCTTCAGGTATTATCCCGTACATCATTCGTTCGATTTTTCATATGAGCATTTGTTCATGTGTTCATAATACTACTGCATCATATTACTGTCAATACCCTTTTTATATATTTTTATTCTTCCCTCAAAACTTTCTGTGTAAACCTGATCTCCCCGTCCCTGTCGACCTCCATGATCAGATACGTCGGGCGTCCGTCGGACTGACGGGGTTTGGAAATGCTGCCCGGATTTGCGATGGTCACGCCTCCGCACTCGGTCAGAAAAGGCTTATGCGTATGGCCGAAAAGCACGATATCCGCACCGAGTTCCTGTGCCCTGTACGATATCGAAGAAGTGCTCGCGGGCAGGAAATGTCCGTGTTCCATGTGTACCTTATGATTGCCGAGAGTAAAATCTCTCGTATCGGGTTCACTGCAGAAATAATCGCAGTTTCCACGGACCATTGCCACAGTGCATGCCGGTCCCGCCAGCTCTCTTATCTCCTCTTCGTCATGACATATATCGCCGAGATGTATCAGCATATCAAAGGGAGACTCAATCCGCATCGCTTCCCGCAGATTCAGGAGATTACCGTGCGTATCGCTTACTACCAGAATCTTCATGTCCTCCGCCCTTCTCTGTGAAAGAAATACCCCAGATTAAACCTTACTTCACGTCTTCCGATGTCGTTGTTCGTATAGCAGCAGGTGTCGAAACCAATGAGTTCAAAACCCTGATGCAGGTAGAAACCGATCGCCTTTGTATTGCATGACTGCGTCTCAAGTGTTATCGCGCGGCGGTTCTGTAAAACAGCTACTTCTTTCGCTTTGTCCATAAGTCTTTTTCCAAGTCCCTTACCCTGCAGCGCATCCGATACCCACAGTTCAGTCACCATAAGACGGTTAGACCACTCCTCCGGGCAAACCTCGATACACGCGAGCAGCTTCCCGTCATCACTTACGACTCCGTATGCTTCCGCCTTCTCCCAATGATCCTGATACAACGAATCGGGAAAATCGTATTCCTCGGGAGTATGCACTATCTCCTTTTCCGCCTGCTTCCTCACGATATTGACCGTGCAGCCTTCTTTATCGAGAGGCTTTATCTCAACATCGTAATAGCTGTCGCTCCTGGTCACCAGAGGGATCGTTGTCCCCTTCCACTGCTCCTTCGGGAGCGGTATTATATCAATATTTGTTTCCATATGAATTCCTCCCATCTTCCAATCAACAGTATACCCTCCGCACCGCTTCCTGTCGATAAAATCCGCAGAACACACAGAATATTATTACACTTTGTTAATTATACCGATAGACAAATTTCCCAAAATAGTTTAAAACCTATATGTTGTCTGGGAATCCGCATAATTGCAAAAGAAAGAATAAACTCATGAAAAAATGGTTTTCAAAAGATAAATTAAAAAAAGCACCCATGATGATCGCCGCCGTGATCACCATGGGTATATGCGTTGCGTTATTAAAGATGACCGCCTTCGGTCCCGATCCCTGCTCTACGATGAATTACGGTATGTCTGCCCTTGTCGGACTTCCGTTCGGTGTCTACCAGATGATCGTAAATATCATCGTTTTCATCGCAGTTTTCTTTATAGACAGAAGCCTGCTCGGACTCGGGAGCTTCGGAAATATGATACTCGTAGGCTATTCCGCCGATCTGACGAGCTGGATCATGCTCAAGGCGTTCGGTCTCACTGCCTTTGAAGGCCTCGGCGCCAGGATCGCCGTAATGCTGATCGCACTGATCTGCTTTGTGTTCGCCGCCGCCATCTACATGAACAGCGGTCTGGGTACCGCGCCCTATGATGCTCTCAGCATCCTCATCCATAAAAAACTCTTTGCCGACAAGGGAAACAAAGTCCCTTTCAGAGCGGTACGTATCGCATACGACGGTGCCGCCACCCTGATCGGATTCGTGACCGGCGGCGGTGTGGGTATCGTAACACTTATCATGATTCCCGCGCTCGGAAGCGCTGTCGATCTTGTCGGACATTTATTGAGAAAAGACGAGAATTAATCAGGTACACAAAAGGCCGGACTTTCGTCCGGCCTTTGCCGTAGTAATAATCAGAATTTATGACTCGTTCCTCCGTGTGTCTTTCCCGATGACGAGGTTTCCGTCGTCGAAGCGGGCTGCTTCTGTATTTTCTCGCGATGTACTTCTTTGTAAGTCTCAATGTCGATCTTCTTGTTCAGTTTGAAACTGCCGCTCTTGATATATTGCTGCGCCTCGTCCTTTTTGTATACACTCCTGAGCTGAGACTTTAAGCTTCCGGACCGGATAGCTCCGACCAAGGCACCGATCGCGGCGGAAATACCGCCCCAGAGTCCGAATCTGAAAGGCTTTTCTCCGTTGTTCTCCGCATAATCATTATATACGGCATTAACTTTGTCGGTATACTTATCGAATGCCGATGCAAAATTTCCTGCGGAAAGGTCTGAACGCATAGCGCTCATGATACTGTTCTGTGCGCTGTCGGTAAATACTTCGATGCCCTTTCCCATCGTTGAGAAAGCAGCATCTCCCGTTGCTTTGCAGATCAGGAGCATGATGCCGCCGTCCTCTGAGTATCCCTGCGCCTCATAGACATCATGCGCATACCTTCTGGCTGCGGAATCACCAAACTGCGAATAATTATCAGGGATCTCGCTGACGGTAACTACCGCAACATCCATATCGATCCCGTTGCTGAGCTGTTTCAGTTTGCTCTCTAACGCGCCTGCCTCTGATGAGGATAACAGTCCGTCATTGTCTATAATCTTTTTGGTACTTGTTGTTGCTGCAAATACAGTCACCGTTGAGAAGGCGACCAGAAGCAGCATCATGATCAGTGTTAATGCTCTTTTTTTCATAGTCTTCTTCTCCTTATCAGGTGAATAAATGGATCAAAAATCCGACTGCAAATGTGGCAATGGCTGCGATCGCAGCAGTTCCCCACGTTATCTTTTTCTTCAAGCTCTCGTCACACGGAAGATCTCCGACGAACTTGCCGGTCTGGCCGTTCATCGCAAAAATGTAGTTGTTGCCCTTCCATGTCGTGTTCATAATCCATACGGGCAGCAGCGCATATTTTGCGGTACCGTTCTTAAGATTAATGTTGCTGTCGGTAACGGCAACCGAGCTGTAGCCCGCAACCGAATCGGCAAATGTCCTCTCGGTCGAAGTCTTAACCCTGGCGTTGACGCGCTCGGCATCATCCTCAGCGGTCACGTCATAGCGGTCAGCCATGTAGCCCGCCATATATGCGGTCTGGAAAGGAACTGCCTGCGAGAGATCGAAGGGCTCGAGAGACTCTGTAAGGGAGTCTTCTATCTTTTTGGAAGCATCTACGGGGATATTCTCGAACTCGAGCGAACCGCTCCTGAAAGCCTTATAGTGCTGGGTCTCGGTAACTCTCCACTCGCCTACGTTAAAGCTGTTGACCGTCGTGCAGTCATACTGCATGCTGGCCTCCGCCTTTGAATCGAAGATCCAGTAGGGAACATATACGCCCTTGATCTCGTCGATATGGTTCTGGTTCGAAAATACCGAAGGAAGCAGCTTTTTGCCCGAAAGATGCTTTGTATATTCTGCCTTAGCCGCCTTTTTGTCGAGTTTGAACGGAATGATGAGGTCAGGCTTCAGGTCACCCTTTAAGTTGCCCATCATGACGATCGGGTTGTCGCAGTAAGGGCACTTTGAAGCCGCGGTGGTCTCGTCTGTAACGATCTGCGCACCGCAGGACTGGCAGCTGTAAACGGCCATACCTGCGTTGTCCGAATCGGACCATGTATCGGTGGAAGCAGTCTGCCAGGAAAGATTCTCCTCTACCTGGCTGTCAAGCGCCGCGTCGAGCTGCTCGAACATGGCCATGTCGAACTCGCTGTCGCAGAAAGGGCACTTAACCTTGCCGGCATTGGCGTTGAATTCGAGCTTGCCGGCACATGCAGGGCATTTATATTCTAATAATGCCATCCGTAGATCCTCTCTTTCTCTTAAAAAGATACGGGCAGGATCGCTCCTGCCCGAAATATATGTACCTGTTAATTATCAGGGCTTGGGTGTAGCGCAGTTGCCGCAGAAGTTACCGGTGTTGGTAGCTCCGCACTTAGGGCATACCCATGCGCCTGCGGGAGCGGGCTTGGGTGTAGCGCACTGTCCGCAGAAGTTGCCTGTATTTGTAGCGCCGCACTTAGGGCATACCCACGCGTCCGCTGCGGGAGCCTGTGCCTGCTGCTGGGCAGCCTGATTGAAGAAGCCCTGAGCCGCCTGAACGGTGCCCATATTGTTGACCATGTTAACGCCCATCAGACCTACTGCTGCGCCTGCTGCATTGTTAGCGGCGTCAACCATAGCCTGACCTGTCTGTCCAACGAGGTGAGCGCCTGCCATGCCGGGATCCTTGAACGAAGCGTTGAACTGAAGCTGCTTGATCCTCTTCTCATCCTCGGGATCAGCGGTGATCGAGTTGATGCTGAAGGAAGCCAGCTGGAGTCCTCTGGTGTTTGCCCACTTCTCAGCGAGGCAATCCTTAAGGGCCTGCTCGAGTTCAAGTGTGTGGCCTGCGATAGCGCTGTAGCGGATACCCATCTCAGAGATCTTCGCGAAAGCGGGCTGAAGAGCCGCAAGGAGCTCTGCCTTAAGAGTGGAGTCGATCTCGGAACGATCGTAAGTGTTAGCCACGTTGCCGCATACGTTCGTGTAGAACAGGATGGGGTTGGTGATCTTATAGGTGTAGATCGCGTTCATGCGCATTCCGATATCCATGTCCATGTTCGCGTTGGCGTCAACAACACGGAAAGGAACGGGTGCGGGAGTACCGATCTTATTGTCGATGATCTCCTTTGTATTGAAGTAGTAAACTCTCTGATCCTTAGCTACATCTCCGCCGTAAGCGATACGCGCTCCGAGCTCCTTGAATGTAGCGAGGATGCTCTCCCCGAGGTTGCCTGCGAAAATGCTGGGCGACGAAGAAGAATCATAAGTGAACTGGCCGGGCTCTGCGCAGATCTCAACAACCTTACCCTGGTCAACGATGATCATGCACTGTCCGTCGGCAACAACGATGCCGCTGCCGTTCGAGATAACATTATCGTTACCCTTATTTCCGCCCTTTGTCATCTTTGTACCCCTGACAACGAGCACATCCTTATCGATAGCGTCGCATGTGAAAAATTCTTTCCACTGATCCGCAAGTGTTGAGCTGACTGAGCTCAATGCTGCAGCTATAAGTCCCATAGTTACATTCTCCTTTCAAAATTGTGTAGCTAAATTGGGTTTTCACCCACTGCTAAATATCATATCCGTTTTTGAAAAGTTTTTCAATCCCCTAAGAGAGTTATAAGTTGTGTTTTTCCCCGCAATGCTTTATAGTTAATAAAAGATTAATAATTAACGGAAAGCATATGCATTGGGAGGATAAAAAAAGCATGGGAAAGAAGTCGATAAAAGAGAACAAAAACATATATCAGAAGAGCCGTGAAGCGCTCGATCTGACACGCGAAAAGGCTGCGGATCTGCTCGAATTCATATCTGACGACCGCATCGAAAAGATCGAGAGCGAGAAGTCCTATCCTCATCCCGATGAGATCGTCGCTATGGCGAAGGCATACAAGAATCCCTCGCTCTGCAACTACTACTGTGCCAACGAATGTCCCATAGGCAAGGCTACCCGCGTGCCGCAGCTGCAGCTGAAGGAACTCTCCACTATCGTGCTTGAGATCCTGAACTCCCTCGACCGCATGGACGATGAAAAAAGCAAGTTCATCAATATCGCAGTTGACGGCAAGATCACTGACGACGAGATCACCGATTTCGCTAAGATCAAACGCGAGCTCGACAAGATCTCAGTATCCGTAAGCTCCCTGAAGCTCTGGATCAACCAGACCATAGCAGATGGCAGGATCGATATCGATAAACTCTCCGCAGCGGAGAAAGAACTGAAATAAACTAATACACATAAAAAACACAGGGACGGGTTTTGCACCGTCCCTGTTTCTTACTCTATAGGTTCGAATCTCAGTCTGATATCAGGCAGAGATTTAAGTGTATAGTAATAGTTCTCCGTCCAGTCTTCGCCCTGTGAAGGATCGTTTACGCCATCTGCCGGAGGTGCAAAGATCTTCAGATCGAGCTTTGTGCCTGCTTGTATCTTTTTGCCGTAGAACGCGGGCATGAAATCAATAAATTTTGCGCCCGGCGCTTTGTAGAACCAGCGTCCGTTGAGCTCAAGCATAAGATTCGCATCGACCAGATCGTCCGTAAAGTTCGCCTCGGCAAATACGGGATCTCCCTCCATATCGAGCTCCATAGCGATACCCTCGGCGTCCTCGCTTCCGCCCCAGCGCAGCTTAACGGGCAGTTCCGTGCTGCCGCAGTCCTCGCATCCCGGCTTAAAGTAATCATCGTCGATCATATCCCTGTATACGGGAAGCAGCGGCCACTCTATGCCGTTCGTTGTATTGCTGGGATCGGTGAATTCAAGTCCCAAGCGTCCGTCATCCCTGAACTGATAGAGAGTTACGCCTGCGCAGCTGTGGTCGAGATCATTCTTGAGCATCTCATAGAATTCCTTCAGTATCGTAACCTGTCTGTAAGGGCCGGTTACATCGCCGTCCACATTGAGCTCCGAGAGCACAAACGGCTTCTCTACACCATATATTTCCTTATAGCGCTTGTACGTCGCTCTCATCCTGTCGTAGACCAGCTTGTTGCCCATCAGCCTGTGCTGGCTGTTGGTCTTCTCCGCGACCTCGTAAGGCCAGCCCCAGTTGAGCGCGATATAGTTGTCCATGGACCAGATATCTGTCACTCTTCCGGCCTCCATGAACTCCTCTTCTTTTTCGATCACCGGATTTGCTTCATCAAAGACCATTCCGGCGCAGAGGATCATCTTTACATTCGGTGCATGTTCCTTCATGATCTTCGTAAATCTTACGAAATGATCGGCGATTTCCTGACTGGATGAGCGTTTGGTATAGGCGAACCAGTCTCCCGTGCATTCATGGTTCAGTCTCAGCATCATCCTGCCGTAGGGCTTCAGATCCTCGGCTATCGCTGCGATCTGCTCATCGCTCACTTTCGTATCGCAGGTAAGCGTCAGGATGACATCCTGGCCGTGCCTGCGCACATCCTTCATGCAGGTAAAAGGCTCACCTTCACGATTCCCTTCAAGTCCTCCCCTGTAAGGGAAATAGTTGTCATAAGCATAGTCCCATGCAAACCCTACTTCCTGATCCTTAAAGGCGTCCTGCGCTCTTGCGGGCCACTCTTTGTCGAGCGGATAATAGCAATACATGAGATTGATCGCGCGATGCGGCCTGTGCATCTTGTTCAGGATATAGTCCTGATCCACATAGAAGCCTCTCTCGCTGCCATCGCCCAAGTCTACCGCGCACTTCGCGGGCGTAAGTCTGATCTTTTCAATTTTCCCCATTCTTATCCCTCACTCTGTTTTATTTCCCTAACCTGTCTATACGCAGGATTACCATAATCTGACATCAATAGCCTTACATCTGGTGTTTTACGATGGTATACTCGTTGCCCCGTCTGTAAAACGGGCACTTATAATGAGGATCCTCGGCCATCTTCGCGAGATCGTCCTCGTCAAAATTGGTCTGAGTACAGTAATACTCCTCATACTCCTCGTCATACTCATAGTACATGCAGTCGTCGCAGGATACTACCGTATTTTTTTGAGCCATATTGCATTCCTTTCGCTACTTCTTTTTGTGCCTGTCGGCGTTGCGCTTCCTCCCGTCGCTGCGTTCGCTTGATCCAAAGCTTTTTCTGCCTGTCACAAGTGTTTTATTCTGCGCTTTATTCTGATACTTATTATGCGGTTTATCCGGCTTTTTCCCCTCGTGTCCCAATCTCTCGACCTTTCTCGGAGGAATCAGGCATTTCGAATGATCGAACCCGATCAGATCCGCCCTGCCGCATTTAAGCAGCGCTTCCTTTACCAGCTCGTAATTCTCGGGCTTTCTGTACTGTATCAGCGCCCTCTGCATCGCCTTCTCGTGCGGCGACTTCGGGATATAGACTTTCTGCATCGTGCGCGGATCGAGTCCGGTATAATACATGACGGTCGAGATCGTCGAGGGAGTCGGATAAAAGTCCTGTACCTGCTCCGGCATATATCCGAGGTCTCTTACCGCCTCTGCGAGCGCGATCGCGTCTTCGAGCGTCGAGCCCGGATGCGAGCTCATCAGATATGGAACGGCGAACTGCTCCATGCCGAGCGACTTGTTCACCCTCTCGTACATTTTCAGGAACGACGCATATACTTCAGCCTTCGGCTTTCCCATAAGAGAGAGCACATTCGTCGAAACATGCTCGGGAGCGACTCTCAGCTGTCCGCTCACATGATACTTGCACAGTTCGCGAAGGAACGCCTCTCCGTCCGGATCTGCGAGGATATAGTCAAACCTGAGTCCCGAACGCACAAAGACCTTCTTTACCTTCGGTATCTTACGCAGTTTCTGGAGCAGTTCCAGATAGTCTTTATGATCAGCGTGAACGTTCCTGCATACCTCGGGGAACAGACACTGCTTGTTCGGACATACGCCCTTCGTCAGCTGTTTCGAGCATGCAGGCCCGCGGAAATTGGCCGTAGGTCCGCCCACATCGTGTATATAGCCCTTGAAATCGGGCATTTCTGTCATGCCCTCGGCTTCTTTTATCAATGAATCGTGGCTGCGTACCTGCACTATCCTGCCCTGATGGAATGTCAGTGCGCAGAAGCTGCAGCCTCCGAAGCAACCTCGGTTGCTGGTCAGTGAGAATTTGATCTCGCTGATCGCGGGAACTCCTCCTTCAGCATCGTATGACGGATGGTAGTCGTTCATATAGGGCAGCTCATAGACATCATCGAACTCCTCGGTAGTCAGCGGTCTCTGGGGCGGATTCTGGACCACATAGCGGTTCACGCCGTACTGCTCGATGAGCGGCTTTGCGGTCACAAAATCCGTATTTATATACTGCGTGTAAAAGCTCTTCGCGTATGCTGCGCGGTCTGCAGCGACGGTGTCGTAATCGGGGAGCATAATGCCTTCGTTTACCGATGAGATATCCCTGGTCTTGTATACCGTGCCCCTGACAAACGTGATGTCTCCGACATCGATGCCCGAAGCGAGCGCGTCCGCGATCTCCACGATCGCCAGCTCTCCCATACCGTAGATGAGCAGATCTGCTCCCGAATCAAGCAGTATCGAACGCTTCATCTTATCCGACCAGTAATCGTAATGCCCGAGCCTTCTGAGAGATGCCTCTATCCCACCGATCACGACCGGCACTCCCTTGAAGCGCTTCTTGATCAGATTGCAGTATACGACGGTCGCGTAATCGGGGCGCCTGCCGGTCTTGCCGCCGGGAGTGTAGGCGTCCTGCGAGCGGTGCTTTTTATTGACCGTATAGTGATTGACCATGGAATCCATGTTCCCGGCGCTGACCAGGAAGCCGAGCTTCGGGCGTCCGAACAGCGCCACGCTCTCAGCGTCGGTCCAGTCGGGCTGCGAGATGATCGCGACCCTGTAGCCGTGTGCTTCGAGCACCCTGCTGATTATCGCGGGGCCGAAGGACGAATGATCCACATAGGCGTCGCCTATAACATATACAAAATCGATCTCATCCCAGCCGCGGGCCGCGACATCTTCGGGACATACAGGAAGAAAACCCTTCATCATCATTCTCCGATCGTTGTATACTTAACCTTCGACGCAGGCAGGAATTTTGCGAGCGCTGCTTCGAAATCGCTGCTCTTGAAAGGCTTTGAGATATAGCTGTCGAAGCCCTCCTCTATGTAATGTTCGCGCGCTCCGGATATCGCGTCCGCCGTAAGGCAGATGACCGGAGTCTTCGTGTTCAGGCCGTTTTCCTGCTGTCTTATCAGATGCATGGCCTCTGTTCCGCTCATCAGCGGCATGCGGATGTCCATGAGGATCAGGTCGTAGGCCGTCTTCTCGGACTTGGCGAGTGCCTCTCTTCCGCTCGAAGCGGTATCTATATTGATGCCGGTGGCCTTTAAGAGTCCCTTTACGACCACGAGATTCACCGCTGTATCATCCACTACCAAAATGCGGGCGTCGGGTGCGGTAAACAGCGCTCTGTATCCGTTTCCGCGGTTACGGTTCTCTTCGGTACGCTTTCTGAAATCGCCGAGCGTCTCCTCTCCGACTGCCTTCTGGGGCAGCGAAACACGGAAGGACGAGCCCTCTCCGTATATGCTGTTCACGTCCATGGATCCCTTCATGAGATCCAGGAGGCTGCGGACTATCGGCAGACCGAGTCCCGTGCCCTCGATTGACTTGTTGCGTTCCCTGTCAAAACGGTCGAACTTATTGAACAGCCTTCCGATATCTTCCTCCCTGATGCCTATGCCCGTATCGGAAACATCGATGAACAGATCGATATCGTGGCCGGCGCGCTCATAAGTGACGTCCAGCTTAACATAGCCCTTTTCGGTGTATTTAACTGCGTTGTTCAGCAGATTGACAAGGATCTGCCTGATCCTCGTCTCGTCGCCGTACAGCCTGTCGGGCATGCTCTCGTCGGCGCTCCACTCAAACATCAGGCCCTTTGCCTCAGCCTTGGGAAGTATCAGATTGACTGTATCGTGAAGCATGGTTCCGAAGCTGTATTCGTTCAGCTCAAGCTCCATTTTGCCCGCTTCGATCTTTGAAATATCAAGAACATCGTTAATGATGGAAAGCAGAGTCTTGCCCGAGCTGTCTATATTCTTCGCATATCCGAGTATGTTCCTGTCGGTGCATTCCCTCAGGATCATCTCATTCATACCGATAACGGCGTTGATGGGAGTCCTGATCTCATGCGACATGTCGGCGAGGAACTGCGACTTCGACCGGTTCGCCTCATCGGCGCGGCCCTTTTCCTTTTCGAGCTCGGTCAGCGTTTTTAAGAGAAGCTTGTAATCGGGCGTCTCAACTCCTATATAGAATACGTACAGACCGATCGATACTCCGAAATAATTGAACAGTATGCCCGTATGGTTGAACAGTTCTATGATGATACCGGAGATCGTGAGAAAGAACGCCGCGATCGATGTGAGAACGGCTCTCCGGTTCAGTTCCTTACGGTATACAATGAACAGCACCGCGGAATATGTGATGAAGTACAGTTCAAATACGAACGCGATCAGATATCTGAACAGCGGATTCAGACTGAAGCTCTCCACTGTACCGTCCAGCACCGCGAACTTATGAATATAGCAGATAAGGATCATAACGATCGCAAGAAGCATTATCCAGACATTCATCTTTGAGACCGCCAGCCACTGCCGTGTCCTGTTCTTAAAAAAGGTTTCGGCGTAGCGTGAGAAAAAGAATGAAAGCAGGATATTAGTGAACAGAGTCAACAGATACAGCAGCATTCCCATACGCTGTGAGAGATCTACAAGCTGTACTCTGCGGAGGGACTCGTCAAGACATGTGATCGTCATTCCTACGAGGATCACTATACAGAACGCAAGGAATTTCGCATTGCGCTGCTCTTTTCTCCTGTGATCGGCTGCTATCAGTACGCAAAGTACCAGATCGAAGATAAAAGCGGCAAGAGTCATCGATATATGTGTAAAAGCAAGCTGTACTTTCGGATCCATCGCCAGCCTCCTTGAGTTTAATAGAGAGATTATACCATTTTCAGCATAATAATAGAAGTACCGCAAATAACTTTACTGCCGGTAAAATAATTGCTATACTATTTATACAAACGGTGTATTCAAATCCTCCCCGCGTGATTGTATGATGGACTCAACAAAGGAAAACAGCACAGCAAACCGCATTTAAAGAGGAGGACAAAAATATGTACAGAGATTACAACGGGCAGCTTTCGGCATGGTTCACAAGTGAGTCGGCATTCAATCTTGGTTTGGAGGATTTCTCACATCTGATCGACAGCAGAAAGAACGATTTCAATTTTGCCGCGATCATCGGCAACGTACGCATGAGACTGCTCAACATCGGAGGAAAGCATGGAGCTGAAAATCGCAGATAATATCCGCAAACTGCGCAAAGACAAATCGCTTACACAGGAACAGCTGGCCACGGCCTTCGGCGTATCGATAGGCGCTGTCAGCAAATGGGAATCCGGCGCTTCGGTGCCTGACATTTCGATCATTTTGGAAATGGCTTCGTTCTTCGGAGTGTCAACGGATTATCTCCTCGGTTATTCGGCCGTATCCGAAGACCGCGAAGCCATTCAGCTCCGTATCAGGAAGCTTCGCAACGAGTGGAAATTCGAAGAAGCCATCTCGGCGGCCGAGCAGGCGATGCTCAAATATCCTAATGATTTCGAGCTGATCCATTACAGCGCCGGTCTTTACACCATCGCATCGGTTCACACGAAAAAGGAAGAGTACTTTAAGCGCGCTCATGAACTGCACGAGCTTTCTATCACACTGCTCTATCAGAACTCGGATCCCAAGGTAAACGAATGGACCATCAGGAACGAAATTGCCCATCTTTACCTCTGGGCCGGAAAAAACGAGACCGCTCTCGAAAAACTCCGCGAGAACAACGCGAGCGATCTCAACAGCGATGAGATCGGAATGCTTCTGATAGAGTCCGGCGATATCGAATCGGGCATGTCTCATCTGTCTTACGCTTATTACAAGCATATCGGCAAGCTTTTTGACATTACCAGGACGTTTACCGAGACCTACGCGAAGCAGAAAAAGTATAAAGAAGCACTGCATATCAGCAAGTGTCTGTACGAGCTTGCCGACAGTCTGCTGATCCCCGGGAAGATGTCTTTCATGAATGAGCTCAAGATCATGCTCCTTTCGTTCGACGCTTCCGTTTACGCGCTCTCGGGCGATCTTAAGTCCCTGGAAGAGACGCTGATCGAAGCCTACAGGCAGGCCAGGATATTTGACGCTGCTCCCGATCATTCTTTCACCAATACGAGGCATTATTACTGCAGGGAGCCTCTGACAGCCTTTTACAATTTCGGAGAAACGGCCGAAGCGGGTCTTGACGACCTGGTAAAAGACGAAAAAGAAGGCTCGCCGGTATATGAAGCGTGGCGGCGAGCCAAAATGCATGATATTTAATGTGATCAGAAACCGATCTTTTGGCGGTCTCCGATCTTTTCGCTGAATTCCCTGTCGAGGGATGCGGCGGTAAAGTCCTCTTTTTTCAGTATAAAATCGTTCCTGCCTTCAAGGGATGCCCTCAGTGCCGCCTTTGACCAGGTACGTTCATAAAGATTTCTCACAAATCGGGCGTTCGAGAATTCTCGGGCGCCCATATATTCGTCCGTAAGGGCAAGGAAATACTCTTTTGCGGCGGCTTCGAGATCGTCAGAATACGCAAAATGCTTTCTGACCATCAGCATGAATATCTCAAACAGCTGCTCTCTCGTATAATTCTCAAAATGGAGCATGATCGGCATACGGCTTCTCAAGCCCTCGTTCATCTTCATCAGACGGTCCATGTCGTCCGTGTATCCGGCCATTACCACGAGCATATCGTCGCGGTGATTCTCCATCTCGGCCACCAGCGTCGTAACAGCTTCCCTTCCGAAATCGTTGTTTCCGGGGCCGCCTTCGCTGTAGAGCGAATACGCCTCATCGATGAACAGTACCGAACCGTAGGCGTCGCGGCATATCGCCGAGGTTTTTACAGCGGTCTGGCCGACATACTCTGCCACGAGATCGCGTCCCGAATATTCAAAGAAACCGCCTTTTCTTAATATCCCTTCTTCGCGGAATATCTCGCCGAGGATCCGCGCGACCGTAGTTTTTCCGGTTCCGGGAGCGCCCGTGAATCTCATATGTATGCAGGGCCTCTCGAGCTTTTCGTTCGTTGCGGAAACCTTGACCTGCGCCACGATCTCCTTAACCCTCTCTGTGATCTTCTCCATTCCGATCAGCTCTTCGAGCGCCGCATAGCCCTTCGAGTAGGATCTGCCGAAAGCTACCACATCTTTCACATCGTCGGGCACGATATCTGCATTCCCGGGCTCCTCGCCCCTGTCGTGCATTCCTGCTTCCTGGCCGGCCTTTTTGAGCACTATCTCTATCGCTATCTTTTCCGCAGTCTTAAATCCGTAGAAACGGCCGTCGCGCTTCTCATCATGTATCTTGTCGAGTATTAACGGAATAAGCCCGGTATTGGGCACATAATCGGTCTCGTTGATGATGTTCCATACCGTCTCGAGCACCACGCATTCGTTAAGCGGCGGAACCTTCACGGTCTTCAGGATCATCGCGTCCTCGAGTATGCCCTCGATCTCATCGAGAGCCTTCTTCTCAAGGAAGGGCACCCTGAAAAGGAAAACATACTCGGACTGATAGGGCTCCATTCTCTTCAGCATCTGCCTCAGTTCTTCGGTCCTCTTGCCTTCGAGGAAATAAGAGATATCGATGCCGAGCGAGGAGTAATACCTGCTTCCGCTGTTGCTCTCCAATTGGCCTATGAAGTCGTCTACGCTCGTGCAGCCGCCCTCGTCGGATTCCTTGCCGATGATTATCTCGGCGTGATGCCCGCGATGCTCTTCGGGCTCTTCACCCTCTTCTTCGCTGCCTTCTTCCGCGTTCTCTGACTCCGCTTCCTTCTGCTCTTCCAGGGTAACGTATCTTTTCGCGTTCTCGTCGGGATCCTCGGGAAATACCCAGAGCGTGCGCAGATAATGCGACATAGAGCTCAGCAGCATGCTGAATCCGCATCCCCGGTCGATCGCGAAAAGATAATTTTGCTTGATAAAAAACTTCCTTCCGCCGCGCCCGTTAAGGATTGGGAAGCTCTCTGCCAGGTCCGCGATGAGTTTCTGATATTCCGTTACTCCGTAGTACTTAAGGATCGCAATATATGTGTCGTCCAGTACCTCATCGTCGCAACCCTCTATGATTATCAGCTCAGGAACGCTCTCTTCCTCACCGAACACCTTCTTCCACGCGTTGATGACCAGCGTGCGGCAGTTTTCCTTCGTCGCGGCCTTAACGTTGTAGAGCGCAAAGGTAAAACGGTACAGGATCATCTCGCTTTCCGCAGCCTTTTTGACCTCATTTTCCAAAGACTTCCAAAAGCTGCCCAGCTCTTCGAGCCTCTCCGACGCAAATGCGTAATCCGGGCATACTCGCACATGGAACAGCTTCAGGTCCTTAGCGGTATCGGCGTCTTTTTCCTCATTTTTCTTAAATAACATGGCCTTCTCCGTTTATAACGAAGTACATGCGGTTTTTACGCCGCATGTACTCCAAAATATTATCAGATAAATATTTTACTTAAGCTTGTAGATCTTATCGAACATATCCTTTGCGGATTCGATCTCATCGGCGGTAGCGATCATCGCTGTGCCCATGTTCTCGTAAGCTTCCCTTACTGCGGGAACCGCTGCGATGATATCTTCAACGGTCAGATCCCGGATAGCTGCCGCAATGTCATACTCGGGGCTGTGTCCGTCGCCCGCAGCGAGGTAATAAAGCTCGGTGCTGGCCATGTTCCACTTACCGGTAGGAGTGATGAGCTGCGAGATAAGCTGAAGCTTGAAGCCGTCCATATAATCCTCGATCATCGGAGCGTAAGCTTCGAGCATATCGGGAGTCGTAAGGATGTCTGCGAAAGGTCCTATAACCTCGGGCGAGCGGTAAAGCTGTGCGTATACAAGTCCGTCCGAAGTAGCGCCGCAGTATGCGCCGTACGCGCCCAAAACATATCTGAACTGAGGGATGTAAACGGCGTTGCTCATAAATGAAAGGGCAACCATCTCTGCTGCAAGCTCCTTAACATCGCTGTTGTCTCCCGAATATAATGACATCAGGAATCCTGCCTGTGTGTTCATCTCAAGCGCCATCGTCTTGATGTTTTTGGACTTCTCACCAATCTTTGCTACCGTTCCGGCCTTGTAGGTCTTGTTCTTCTTGGGAAGACGCGCAAGCATCGAATCAACCGACGCCTTTCTGCTCTCCTCGCTTCCTACGACTCTGATAATGCAGTTCTGGCGCTTTACAACGTTCTTCATGGAATTGCTCATTCCAACCAGATACTGCTCAAAGCCTTCGTCGCTCGAGATCGCTTCCTTGAGGAAGTTATACTCTGTGATGCCGTTCAGATACCACGAAAGCGCCATCGAATAGCTCGTGGGTGCGCCTGCAGCGTACTGAAGGAGGCTGTTCACGGTGCCGGGATCCGAGTAAGTGCCTAAGGAGTACATTGCCATCTGGCCGATGTAAGCAGCATTGTAAGGATCTGTGATATCCGTATTGTAAAGCATGTCGAATACGTGATCGAGCGCCTTCTCAAGATTGTCGTTGAATGCGTAGAACGAAACAACCAGCGAAGGAACTTCCTTGCCGTTTACTTCCTGCGACGCGATGCGGGCGCTGAAGTTATTGACATACTTTCTTGCGTCGTTGGAAACCTGTTCCTGTGTACGTGTCGTGGTAGACAGACCGAGGCATCCGATGTACTCGTTCAGGTATCTAACCTGCTTCTTGTTGAGGTTCGAGATATCGAAGGAGTATCTGTAGAAGGATACGTCGCTGTCGATATTCGCGGTAACAATGGTAACGCCGTTCTTCTCTGTACGCTTTGTATCATAAACGGGAGCTGTAACGTCAAGCTTTCCGGGATCAACGGTAACAAGCTTTGCAAGCGTCTCGTCGTTGGTGCCTTCCGCGCTGTTCCACTCATTGTAAGCCTTGGTCTGCTCAACGAGCTTCTTCAGCTCCTTCTCGCTCATTGCCGCCTTCTTGGCTGCGAGCTTCTCTGCAAGAGCTGCCTCGTTCTTCTCGGCAAGACCGGGCTCGGGGGTAACTGCATAGAGAAGGTTGTTCTTATTCTTTACAACTGCCTTTTCAAAGAGAGGGAGTACCTTATTCTCGTCAAAGATCGCACCGAGCTTGCCCATGAGGTCTTCCTCAAGGATCATGCCCTCGATGTCCTGAGCCTCAATTGCGCGGGTGATCGCGGAAACTGTGGATACTCCTATACCGTTCGTATTCAGTGCAAGCTCCTCGGCAAGAGCTTCTTCCTCGAACATGCAGTCAAGTGTTTCCTTATCGAGCTCCGACTTTACGATCGCAGCAAACTGCTCGTCAACTATCTTCTTGAACTCTTCCGCACGCGAAGTGTCGGCGTCGTAAGCGTATACAAGGAACTGACGCTGATCGCCGAGGGTGTAGGGCGAAAGAACATAAGCCGAGCCGATGCCCGATGCGTTGAGTGCCTGCATTATGGGAGAGGTGATCTCATTCTCATAATTGGCAAGAAGACTGAGCGCATTGTACTCAACATAAGAAAGATCGTCGGGAAGATCCCAGATGTAAAGGAGACGTCCCGAAAGATCCTCGGTATTGGCGGCAACGGGGAACTTGTCCTCTACGATGCCGTAATTTCCCTTGGGAACGTACTTCTCGGGAGCATGGAACTCTTCTCTTTCAAACTCGCCGAAATAGCTGTCAAACTTCTCGAGCCACTTGTCGTAGTTGATATCGCCGTATACAAGTACGGAGCAGTTCGAAGGATGATAGCACTCGTTATAGAACTTGATCAGCTGATCGTAGGTGATGTCCAGGATAGTATCCGGTACGCCGCCGCTGATATAAGCATAGTTCGAATCGGGATAAAGATGTCTGAAAACGTAATTGAGGGTGAAGGAATCGAGATCGGAAAGTGAGCCCTTCATCTCATTGTAAACAACACCGGTAACGGTAAGGGGATCGTTCACATCCTCGAGAACGTATCTCCACGCCTCACGGTAGAAGTAATTGGGATCGTTCCTTACTGCGCCGTGGAACGAGCAGTCAAGATAGTAATCCGCACCGTTCATCAGCTCCTGCTCATCGAGCGAAGCTACATAGTAGTTCGTTGACGAATGCCATGTAGTGGCATTGATGTCGGTGATGAATCCCTGTGATGACAGATCGAAGAAAACATCGAGTCCGGGATATTTCTCACTGGCTGCGCATACGGAATGCTCGAGAATGTGCAGTCTTCCGGTATCGTCCGAAGGCTCTGTCTTGAACAGGATGCCGAAAGCGCGCTCGGGGTCGTCATTTACAAGCATATAAACCTTCGCGCCTGTCTTGTCATGCTCCCAGACCTGAAGCATGCCGCCTTCCTCTTCTTCTGCTGAAAGGATATCGAGTGTGAATCCGTGAGCCTTTGCTCCGGGTACCAGTCTGGTGCTGATCAGCATGGGTTTCTCGTCCGCGCGGACCTCTGTTCTTGCATTACCTGAACAGAATGAACCGAACGCGAGCATAAAAGCGAGAACGATCGCTGTCAGTCTCGTGAATTTTTTCATTTCTACTTCCTCCTTATAAATACTGAGAATCGATCATTAAAAAATCACTCTCGAAGCTATTATAGTACGCGCGGCGCACAATGTAAAACTTAAATTCTCACGCAACGGATAAAAAAACTCTAAATTCTTCGAAACCGAGTTCTCATTTTACGAAAAAGAGCATATAATGGGGGCATATCAGATTATATGAAAGATAAAGGCGGTGTCTCAATGAGCTTTGTCGAATTTGAACACGTAAAGAAAACCTACCATATGGGTGAAATGGATATAGAAGCCCTCCGCGACGTGAACTTCAGCGTCGAGAAGGGCGAATTTGCCGTGATCGTAGGCGCGAGCGGCGCCGGAAAGACCACTATCCTGAACATTCTCGGCGGTATGGATACCGCCACTTCGGGACGTGTAACGCTTGACGGCGAGGACGTATCCTCTTTCAATTCTCACAGACTCACCACCTACCGCCGCCATGACATAGGCTTTGTATTCCAATTCTATAATCTCGTTCAGAACCTCACCGCAGTGGAAAATGTCGAACTGGCCTCCCAGATATGCAAGGATCCTCTCGACGCCATGCAGGTCATCGAGAGCGTCGGCCTCAAAGACCGTGCGCAGAACTTCCCCGCGCAGCTCTCGGGCGGCGAGCAGCAGCGCGTGGCCATTGCCCGTGCGCTTGCCAAGAATCCCAAGCTCCTGCTCTGCGATGAACCGACCGGCGCCCTTGATTACGCCACCGGCAAAATGATCCTTAAACTCCTTCAGGACACCTGCAGGGAGCGCGGCATCACGGTCATCGTAATCACGCACAACCAGGCGCTCACGGCCATGGCGGACCGCGTAATAACCGTCCGCAGCGGAACGATCACCGACATGCGCATGAACGATAATGTAGTTCCCGTAGAAAATATAGAGTGGTAACTAGCAGACAGCAGTTGTGCTTCGGCACGGAACGGAGAGCAATATGAATCGCAGTATGTGGAAGACGACCCTGCGCGAGATTCGCGCCAGCTTAGGGCGTTATCTTGCCATTTTTGCGATCATTGCGCTCGGAGTCGGCTTTTTCTCGGGCCTTAAAGCAACAGGTCCGGCGATGGTAAAGGTGGCCGACAGCTTCTTAAAAGACCACCGTTTCTTTGACTACCGTCTCATCTCCACCCTTGGACTCACCGAGGACGATGTGGCTGCGATCAGCTCTGCCGGCAGCGTCAGGACAGCTGTCGGAGCATATCAGGCCGACGCCGTCGTTACCAACGGTTCGAGCGAGTCAGCCGTGCGCTTCCATTCACTTTCCACCGATATCAATACGCCCTCTCTCACCGTGGGCCGTCTTCCCGAGCGTTCGGGCGAGGCTCTCGCTGACGCGCGCTTCTGCTCAGAGTCGATGATCGGACAGACGATCCGTCTTGCCGACTCGAACAGTGAAGACAATCTTGATAATTTTAAGCACCGCGATTTTACCATCGTGGGCCTTGCATATTCCCCTCTGTATCTTAATTACGAACGCGGCACGACCTCGGTCGGCAACGGTTCTTTGAGCTACTTCTGCTTCATTCTTCCCGAGGATTTCGACATGGAAGTCTTCACCGACATCTATGTGAAGACAGATTCCGATCCCTATATCTATTCCGACGAATACAACGATCTAAAAGACGGCCTTAAGCCTTCTATGGAGACTCTCCTGACCGATCGCGCGACGATCCGCTACAACGGTCTTTATTCGGATGCGAACGAAGAACTTGAAGACGCCCGCAAAGAACTGAACGACGCAGAGCAGAAGCTCGCCGATGCGCATAAAGAGATCGAGGACGGAAAGGTCGAGATCGCTGACGGCGAGAAAGAACTCGAAGACGCAAGAGCAGAGATCGCGGACAAAGAAGCCGAGATCGCAGACGCCGAAAAAGAGATAGCGGAGAACAAAGAAAAGCTGCTTGATGCAGAAAAAGAGATAGCTGAAAACGAGGAAAAACTCGCTGATGCGGAGAAAGAACTTACGGACGGTAAAGCACAGCTGGACGAAGCCGCAAAAGAGATAGTGGATAACGAATCTCTCCTTGCAGCAGCTGCGGATGAGCTTGCCGAAAAAGAAAAGCTCATAAATGCCGGGGAAGCGGAGCTCAGCACAAATGAAGCGCTGCTGGCCGCAGCATACGAAGAGCTCGCCGATCAAGAGCAGGAACTCCTCGCTGCAAAAGCAGGCATGATCGCCATGGGTTATCCCGAGGAATCTGTCATGGCACAACTGTCCGAACAGTTTGCCGCAGTCGAAGCAGCAAAAACAGAACTTGATTCCAACTCTGCCGCACTTGCGGCAGCACGCACCGAGCTTGAAGCCGGGAAAGCCGCCCTTGAAACAGGAAAAGCCGAATATGCACAGGGTTTAGAAACTTTGAAAGCCGGAAAGGCTGAATACTCAAAGAACCTCGCCGCTTATGAGAGCGCAAAAAAAGACGTCGAGGCCGGCCGAAAAGAGCTTGAAGACGCGAAGCGCGAGGTAGCGGACGGATGGGCCGAGCTGAATGACGGCAAGGCCGAGCTTGAGGACGGAAAGCAGAAACTCGCAGACGCGAGAACTGAGATCACCGACGGTGAAAAAGAACTCGAAGACGCCCGCAAGGAACTTGCGGACGGCGAGGCCGAGCTAGCCGATAAAGAGCAGGAATTCTACGACGCAAAGGCAGAATTCGAAGACGCCGAAAAGGAACTCGCAGATTTTAAAGAGCCCTCGACTTATGTTCTCACCCGTGACGAGAACATCGGCTACGCCTGCTTTGAGAATGACTCGAAGATCGTCGACGGTATCGCAGTCGTATTCCCCGTATTCTTCTTCCTCGTTGCAGCGCTCGTATGCGTGACGACCATGAGCCGCATGATCGAGGAACAGCGTACCCAGATAGGCGTATTAAAGGCGCTCGGCTACAGTTCGGGCACGATCATGGCGAAATACCTCATTTACTCCGGAAGCGCCGCTCTCTTCGGAGGCGTCGGCGGTTTCTTCTTCGGCTGCTGGCTTTTCCCGACGGTCATCTGGAAGGTCTACGGCCTGATGTACGGCTTCGCGGATCTGAAGTACCTTTTTGATCCCGTGCTGTTTGTCATTTCGATCACGGTGGCTCTCATCTGCTCCGCAGGAACCACTTTTATCTCCTGCCGTTACGATCTTTCGCGTGTAGCGGCAGAGCTTATCAGACCCAAGTCTCCCAAGAGCGGCAAGCGCATCCTGCTCGAGCGTGTCGGCTTTATCTGGAAGAGGATCAAATTCCTGCATAAGGTCTCGATCCGCAACATCTTCCGCTACAAGGGCCGCTTTGTCATGATGCTCCTCGGCATCGGTGGGTGTGCGGGCCTTCTGCTCACGGGTTACGGGATCAGGGATTCGATCACAGAGATTGCGGACGAGCAGTACACCAGGATCCAGGTATATGACGAGATGGTCAATTTCTCCGAAGCCCTGACATTTGACGAACTGGATGCTTTTAAAGACGAATTTTCAGACAGTCTCGAGACTTTCATGCCTATACTGCAGTTCAGCGCAGATCCGGTGGACCGCGGCTCCATCCGTTCGGTCAATATGATAGTCCTCGAGAGCGACAGGAACTGGACCGATCTGATAAAGCTCCATGACAAAAAGACCGGTGAACAGCTCTCCTTCCCGGGCAAGGGAGAAGTCATTCTTACACATAACGCAGCGAAAGTCTACGATGTTGCGGTCGGCGACACTATCACCTTCAGGGATTCCGATTTTAACGAATACACTCTGAAAGTCAGCGGCATCTGCGACAACTACTTTAATTCCTATGCGTATATAAGCACCGATACTTACGCTCCAGGAGCGCTCACGAGCCCCTATAAATCCGCCTTTGTCAACATAAAAGAAGGCGTCGACCTGCATGAGGCCGCCGCCGCGTTTATGAATCATGATAAGGTCGCATCGGTCAATGTCAACGCCGACACTTTGGATATGTTCTCAAAGATGATGAAGACCATGAACTACATCGTGGTGCTGGTCATCTTCTGTGCCGCCGCGCTCGCATTTATCGTGCTGTACAACCTGACGAACATCAACATTACCGAGCGCATCCGCGAGATTGCCACTATCAAGGTCCTCGGCTTCTATCCGAACGAGACCGCGGCCTATGTATTCCGCGAGAATCTGGCGCTCACCGCGATAGGCGCCGTGGTCGGCATCCCGATCGGCATCTGGCTTCATTCGTACGTTATGTCGAACATCAAGATCGATATGGTCACCTTCGATGTCCATATCAATCCGCCGAGCTACCTCTACGCGATCCTCTACACCTTCGCTTTCGCGCTGTTCGTGGACTTTGTCCTCTACTTCAAGCTGAAGCGCATAGATATGGCGGAATCGCTCAAATCAATAGAATGATCAGCTACCCTTCTTGAAGAAAGCGTCGAGCTTCGCAAGGAGGGTTTCTTTATCGATGGTTTTCAGCAGATAGTCGACGGGATTCAGCTCTATGACGGACATAACGCTTTCCTTGTCTCCGTGTCCGGTCAGGAACATAACGGGTATCTGCCCCGTCTCTGAATCGTTCTTCAGCATCGAAAGAACCTGCGGACCATTCGCGATCGGCATCTCGTAATCGAGAAGGATCAGGTCGGCCTTGTTCTTCGCAAGATAACTGATCGCCTGCACTCCGTTCGAAGCCATTCCGACATGATACTCGCCCTTCAGCCACACATAGACGGTACGCATGTAATTGATATCGTCGTCTACGATCAGAACGGTCTTTTTGCGCTTATCTCCCGTATTTTCATCGAGGTAAACGACTATCCTCTTGACCAGCTTATCGATGTCGAGCGGTCTTAAGAACCTCTCTGTCACCAGCTGCTCGGGAATGCTCTTCTTCGCGAAATCGAAGAACTCGTCCTCTCCTATCATCAGCAGGCCGATATCGCGGTCCTGGATGATGTCCTTAAGGTATACGAGCACTTCGGGAGCAGCTTCGAATTCCTCGTTCAGGAACAGAACGATGAGCTCCATCGACTTCGCGTATTTCTCGAGTTCCTTCATCTCGGCGTGCGCAAAATCTGCCTTTATGTTCACTCTTTCAAGCTTTGTAACAAGACTCTTTGCCAGAAAGCTGTCGGTCATGCTGACAATAACAACTTTTCCGGCTCCGGTATCCATAGCCATTTTAAGTCACCTCTTAAAACATTAGTCCTTTATCCCAAGGACGTCTTTCACTAAGGAAATGATAGCGTCCCAGTCAAGTTCTGTCAAAGATTTCTCGATCGAGGAAATGCGCTCCTCATCCTCCGGCTCAAACGAATAGCCTCTCAGATTCGCAAGTACTTCGTCCATCAGCTCATAGTCCATGCTCTGTGCGATCTCGTACATCGTCTGATAGCCTTCCCTTAAAGCCTTCGCATCGATCCGCGGCAGTTCTTCTTTCTCACCGCCGCCGAGCGCCTTATCGAGCTCACGGTACATATCAAGGAGCTTATCGGTATTCTCTTCAATAAACGCCGTATCTCCGTTCTTTCCGGCTTTCTCGAGGTCTTCCGCGAGCTTCGAGAGCTCCGCTGCTCCGATGATTCTAGCCGAACTCTTCAGCGCATGCACCTTGATCGTGTACGCAGGGATATCTCCGGCCTTGTAATAACCCTCGATCTCGTCGGCCTTGGTTCCGGCCGTTTTCTTAAATACAGAGATTACCGAAACATAATCCTCCGCAGATCCGCAGTTCTTCACGCCCACAGCGTGATCGAGTCCCGGTATCGAAAGAAGGTATTCGGGCAGCTGAACCTGCGCCTGAGGATCCGCATTCGCAGCGTCGGCAATACGGTTCTTTTCCCAGAGCCTGTCGTATTCCTTCCAAACGTCGCTGCCTTTCGCGTTCTCGTTCATCCGGTATTCTTTGTCCTCGTCGATCATCGTCAGCATAACGTCGGCGACCGCCGGATCGAACCAGGTGCCTCTGCAGCGCTCTATCTCTGCTCTTACATCCTCCTGCCTCTTCGGCACGGAGTAGGTCCTCGTGCTCGTCATAGCGTCATAGCAGTCGGCAACGCAGGCGATCCTGGCCGCTTCCGGTATCTCGTCGCCTTTCAGTCCGTCGGGATAACCGCTGCCGTCAAAACGCTCATGATGCCATCTCGCGCCCTCGCGGAGCATGGGCATATCGGTGATCTCCTTTAAGATCTCGTAACCCTTTACGGTATGCGCCTTGACCTCTGCGAACTCATCGTCCGAGAGTCTGGTATTCTTATGGATTATATCTTCGTGTATTCCGATCTTGCCTATATCGTGCAGAAGTCCTATCTCGTAGAGCAGGATCTGCTCCTTGTCGGTCTTGCCCAGTCTTCTGCCCATCTCCGCGCACAGAGCGGCAACCCTTCGCGAATGACCGTCTGTATAATGATCCTTCGTATCAACCGTCTTAGAGAGCACGAGCATCATGTCGCGGCTCAGTCTCCTGCTGCGGTTTGTCTGCTTCTCAACTTCCTTCTCGATATACTGCTGATAATGGAACAGGTCTATAAGCCTCTTCGCTCTCTGCTTTAAGATATCCGGAACGAAAGGCTTGCGGATGAAGTCCGAAGCTCCGCTCTTAAAGGCGTTCTCCTCGGTGAGCGAATCATGGTCTCCGGTAATGAGCAGGATCGGGATATCGGCTGTATTGCTCTCGCCTTTAAGCTTCTGCATAACCTCAAAGCCGGTCAGGTCTGTCAGATGAACGTCGAGCATGATCAGGTCGGGTACGTGTTCTTTCGCGGCCCTTACGCCCTCTGTTCCCGAATTCGCGGCAATGATGTCATACTGCGGCTCCATGATGCTCTTTATCAGCTCGCAGACCGTCTCTTCGTCATCGATAACAAGGATCTTCGAGCTGCCTGGAGTTCCGGTCTCAGCGGTCGCTCCGGGCACGGAAGCGGGCTTCTTGAGCTTCTCCTTCGGTAGAAGGTCATACAGCAGCTTCTCGAGCTTCGCGCCGTCCACGGGCTTAGACAGATAATCTGTAAAGCCTGCGTTCAGATACATATCACGCGCTCCCGAAACGGCGTTCGCGGTAAGCGCGACCGCGGGAGTTTCGGTATTCTTGCCCGTCTCACGCAGATGTTCGAGCGTTTCGATGCCGTCCATGTCGGGCATCATATGGTCGATAAAGACCACGTCGTAGAGATTGCCTGCAGCGAGAGTCAGAGCGTCCTTTCCGCATTCCGCGGTATCTATGCGTATTTCGGTCTTTTTGAGCAGACTCCTGATAACGGTGAGGTTCATCTCCGTATCGTCCACCACAAGGATCCTTGCATCGGGTGCATGGAAGAGCTCCTGATAGGAAGGCTCGTTGCTGCCGAGCTCAGAGAGTCTGTCGGAGTAATCTCCGATCTCCTGCCACGAAATAACCTTCTGTTTTACCTCGAACGAGAAGCAAGAACCCTTGCCGTACTCGCTCTCCACTTCGAGCTTGCTGTGCATTAGCTCGAGTAGCTGCCTCGTAATGCTCATTCCGAGACCGGTGCCCTCGATCGAGCGGTTTCTCTTCTCCTCAATGCGCTGATAAGGCGTGAACAGCTTGTTCATGTCTTCGGGCTTCATTCCGATGCCGGTATCCTCAACCGAGAAACCGAGCATAATGGCCTTTTTGCCCTTTTCATGCTGACGGTATGTGACTTTTAAGGTCACGGTACCCTTTTCGGTATATTTGACCGCATTGGTCAGGAGGTTCATGACGCACTGCTTCACACGTATCTCATCGCCGTGCAGCAGGTGCGGGATATGGCTGTCAACTTCGACCGCTAACTTCAGGCCCTTCTTCGCTGCCCTGTCGCGGATCATATTAACCAGGTCATTGATCAAAGACGAAAGATCGTACTGAACCGGTAAGATCTCCATCTTTCCTTCCTCAACCTTTGAGAAATCGAGGATATCGTTGATCAGCGAAAGCAGCGTTTTGCCTGCGGACATGATATCCGCAGCGTAGGTCCTGATGTTCTTTTCCTGCGATTCGCGCAGGATCATCTCATCCATTCCGAGAACGGCGTTGATAGGCGTCCTGATCTCGTGGGACATATTCGCAAGGAAGCGGCTCTTCGCCTCGTTCGCGCTGTCGGCGATCTCTCTCTGCTCTTCAAGTTCCTTCATGTAACGGATATGCTCGGTCTCATCGTTGAGCGCATAAAGCTTACCGAAGTTCTCGCCGTTATGGACGATATCATTTTCCTCGGGGCCGTATATTCTGTCGTTCAGCTCGATATTTTTGCCTTCGGTGATCGCAGATTTTATTGAATCTATTATCTCTGTCTGACCCTTACGCGCCTCGGCCAGCTGCTCTTTGCTTAGATGATCTCCTATCGCAAGCTTCGGATACATCCCGGCTGCAGGCTCGTTGTAATACTGCACGACGCCGAAATTGTCGACAGCGATGATGCCTTCGGAGATACGGTCGATCATCATTTCCTTCGCGATATCGTTCATTCCGAGAAGGTCGAACGATACGATTGCGATCAGCATAAGGATGGTGCCGATGAAATATCCGAGCGTCGTCACATCGTATATTTCAGCAAGTCCCGGTATCTTGAGTGCATAGATAATGTAGAACAGACTCTGGATAAATACGGAAAGGATAACGATGAAAAGGCACCGCCTTGTCTTCGGTCTTTTTTCCCTGCGGTACCCTCTGACCAGGGCATAGATTCCGAATACAATGTAAAAGAGCTGCAGCGCCAGTAAGAGGTGATGCACAATGCCGTTGCCGTGCTCGATCCTCGAGAACATGCCGTCGGTAACGCATTTGATATCGGTGTAATAGAGATTATGATCGCGCATCGTAAGGATGACCAGATAGATCAGGATATGCGTCTGCATCAGGATCCTCTTGACGATCTCAGGTATCTTTACGCCGCCGAGCGATGTTACGAACAGGAAAAGGAAAAAGGCATACCATGTGCGCCCCAGATATGCAAACTGTACGGACATGATCACCGATTCCTCGGACTGCGAGATAAGTTCAAGCAGATAGCCGAGGTTCGAGATCAAAGCTGTCACGCAGCTGAAGAGCAGATACAGATGAATCTGCCCTTTCAGCTTCTTAAACACGATCCAGCTTTCAAAGATTAGTCCGAATATGCAGAAATACTGCATAGCAAGCAATACGTTGCGCAATGTCATGCCTAATTACCTCCCGGCGCGGTTCTCTTTATTTATTGTCCAGAGAAAACCGTGAGACAAACTTCCATGCATTTTCACAGGAATGATGGCGGCACTCATGGATCTGGCCGCTGACACTCGCCAAAGCCGTGCGGATCACTCCGTCCTCACTCCTGAAATAATTGACCGTAAGCGTGCTGCCCCTGGACTCGTCGGGGATCTTTTCGACTTCGTCTCCGTAAATACCGTATACAGGGTTCTCCCAGCTGTCTTTCTCTTCGAACTTTATGCCGTCAAAGCTCTTTACCAGCTTATTTACGCGGGCAACATACTGAACTCTCTCAACGCAGGCCTCGCTCTGCTTCGGAAGCTCTCCGAGATGCGATTCCTCGCCGCCCGAATAGAACAGCGGGACACTAACATCGGTATTGAAACCGGGATCTCCCAAAGAGAGTCCGAAAGGATTGTTCTTCACGGGGAACAGTGCGCTGCAGGGCATAAGTCCAGCAAAGGTCTCGGGGAATTCCTGGAACATATCCCAGGTCTTTCCGCTGCCCATCGAGAAGCCCGTCGCGTACACACGCTTTTCATCAACATTATACTTCTTTTTCAGATGTTCTACCACCTGAATCGCTTCGGGTGCCGGAACGTCCTGATGATTCTCGAGGGACACGAACAGGAAACCGTATCTGTGGCAGATCTCCCACCATCCGGCGACGAACGTCAGATACATCGAAGAGTCTCCGCCTCCGTGGAAGCCTACCACAAGCGGAACGGGCTCCTTATCAAGAAGGCCCTTGTTATAATATGCGAAATAGCCGACCTTGTGTGTGGGCTCCTTATAGCGCATATTGCGGGGAGATGTCTGTACCTCGGTCATTCCGGGTTCCTCGACCATGCCGAGTTCTTCAAAGTCGGGCTCGAGCTCAATATGGCCGCACCACATCTTAAACTTCTTCACAAAAGCCTTAAAGTCCTTCTCATACTCGGCCTTATCCTTGATCAGCAGATTCTCGCAACCGCTGAAAGCCTTATTGATCTCATCGCTGTTGGCGACGCTTAAGATCGCGATATCCTTCCTCTGTACGTTGGGCTGTACGCTCAAGCGCTCCATCGAAACACAGGCGGGCGTGATCTCGCCGGGCCCCCACAGATATTCGCCGTCGATCTTCTTGAGCAGATTCTTCGCGCAATAATCCGCAGACTTTCCGAAGCTGTATATATCCGCCCTAAAGATCGCGCCTCTGATGAAGAATCCCTTGAACGTGCGCGTAAAGAAATCGTGTATCTCCGCTATTCCGTCCGAATACAGGAAATGTATCTTCGTCTCGGCGATCAGTTCGGTATACAGTGCGTCGGTCGCCTTTTCCCAGCCTCCCTCACAGGTCGGATATACGAACAGCACGCTCGAATCGTTCGCAGACGCGATACGCGCAAGTCCCTTTTCCTCAGCAAAAGCGATCGCCTCTGCCTCGCTCATCCTCTCCTCCTCAAAGATCAGGAGCAGAGGCGCCCTGAAGCCGTAATTAAGCACCTGTCCGTCGATCTTCGTCGCAGGCACGTATGCCTTCAGATAGAAATTCTCATATTCGTGTTCCCAATACTTCCCGCCGTTGGCGAGTTGTTTTACCTCAGGTCTTGTCATGATCCCCATAAATCAATGCCTCCTCTTCATTCTGTCCTATACTAATCTTACTTCGGGACGTTTTAATATCCCGTTCGTGTCGGTCTTATATTCGTAAGACCACCTTGCCTCCTCTGAGCGCCAGCCTGCCGGACTCTGCGACCTTCTCTGATAATCGCACAGATGCAGAGGTCCGAAGGTGTTCATCCTGTTGCCGAAGGCCGTGAGCCTTATTTGGTGCCTGCCCTTCTTCACGTCTTTTATGGTCACTTCGTAGGGAGCAAACGCGATAAGTCCCGCTCTCCTGCCGTCGATCTCAGCTGCAACCGCGGGGCATCTGAACATCGTAGCCGCAATCGTCAGATCTCCGTCGCGCGGGATGTCGATATCAAAGAGATAATCGATATTGCCGCTGTAGAAGCCGAGATTCTGTCTCGAGATGTCGTCAAAAGCCAGCTCTTCGGGCAGCTTTGTGATAACGGCCGTGCTTCCCGCAATCCTCACGCCGAAATCGCCGAGCAGGTACATCGCTTCGACATTCCTTGCCGCGTTGTACGGTATCGTGACGATCAGCTCGTTACGGCCCTTTTGCAGCTTTCCGAGCCTGACCTTCTTTATATCCATATCTACATAAATGCCTTCCGCCGCGGATGTTACTGCGTTCCCGTTAAACTTGATCCTGCAGTCATCCGCATCCTCCAGAGCCAGTACGACTTCTTCCGCTTCGATCTCAGACCCGAATAAATACCTCAGTCTCAGCTCATGTTCGTATTCCTTATACCTGTCCATTACGGCCCAGGGCTGGGCCCATGCCTCTCCCCGGAGCGGATAGCCGAGCTCTGTGCGGATGATATTGTCGAGCCTTAATACTTCCTCTATGTGTCTGTACGGCTCGCCGTCGAGACTGTATTCTGCCATATCGAGCAGCAGGACGTTCGGTTCCTGAAGGGAATATTTAACCTTTGCAGGTATGGGAATGTCTACCGGACCTTCTTTACCGGATGCCTGCCTTGTTTCGGCAGCTGTGGGTTGTGCGACGTTTTGCCCCGTATGAGTCCCGGCGATGTCATAAAAGCCATCTTTTGCAGTAACCGGCTCAAGCTTTAACAGCATGCTGTCATACTGATACATCTCGCGCCGTATCAGCGTCTTTCCGTCTTTTATCTCATACGGGATCCCGCATATCTCTCCCGTAAGCGCCTCATACAGCACGGGCCTGAATGCGCCTTTTACCGTAAACAGCAGCTTCTCCGGACGCGGAAGATCGACCGGTTCCGTCCTGAACGCATGCGATACAAAGAGCCATCTGCAGCTCTTCTCTTCCCTCATCTGATACAGGAGATTTTCGGCCCTCATGCCGTTCTCTTTCCTGATATCGAAGGTTCGCTCATCTTCGAGCGACTGCAGAATATCGTATCTGTCAAATGCGGTCCTAATGCATTCCGCTGCCAGCTTCCCGGCCGCGTCCGAAGGCCTTGCGTCAACCAATTCGGGCACGCGTCCCGCAAATATAACCTTGCCTCCGGCTTTCCCGAATTCTTCGAGAAACTTTAAGGTCGACGAACGGATCGTGATAAGGTCCGGAACCACTACTGCGTCATACTGCATCACTCCGCAGGTAAATCTCCCGTCCTTTACTCCGTGCTCAAAGTCCGCGAGCAGCGATTCCGAGAGAAAATCGAAATCAATGAATCCGAACAGCAGCCAGTTTATAAGGTTCAGGAATTCCTCGTCACGCTGCTTCCTGATATCGCCGGTCTGCGCATCATTGCCCCAGAGCAGCCAGTAGGATTCTATCGGATGTATCACAGCTACCCTGATGTCCGGCTTTCCTCTGGTGAGTGCGGAATTCAGCCTTCCGAAGTAGTCCTCGATGTATTTGTATTCCTTGTACCAGGGCGACTGATAACCGATCGACGCGGGATAATCCCGCTTCGCCTCTCCGGCCATGGCGGTCCAGGTCAGATGCGGAACCCTGACCGTCACGCCGAGCGCGGCCTGCCAGTCTCCCTGCAGCTTGTGTCCCCTGAAATCAAAGTAATAACCTGTCACGCCGTACAGCTCGCTCATGATCCCGGGCGCACCCAGCTGATGCGCGGCGCTCGCCGCCTGCTTCGCCGTAGAGAACTCCCTGTAATCGCAGAGCATGTCTATACCGGGTATGTCAAAGCCCCTGTATGAGCGCATCGCCTCTCCGAGAGCGGCGGTCTGCGACTCGAGCGTCGGTTCGGACATCATGTGTCCTGTGAGCAGGATATTATGCTTTTTGCACCAGTCTCCGACATTGTCCGCAAAGGCTGCGGCAAAGCGTTCGCTCACAAAATCGTGGTACTCATACCTTACGACAGAATATTTGCCGTCCGGCAGTTCCCAGAACAGCTCGGGCAGAGCCGCAAGCAGACTGTGTCCGTAACGCTTTGTAAAATCCTCTTCGAAATCATCCGAGAACGGTATGATCACGGAATTCGTATCCTCCGCAAATCCCAGCCTCTGCTTCGCCGGGAACTGCGGCTCATCCGCGAATATCGAAGGAATATCCTTCCCGAAATACTCTCCGAGCCTGCTGTAATAACGCTCGTGCGTTACTTTTATAAACTCGTCTATCGCCTTTTTGTCCAGCGTATTTACGTAAGCCTCGTTATTGAACCAGGGATTGTCTCCGGAGACCTCAAGATACGCGTATTTCAGATGCTCTCCCGGCTGCGCGTCCTCACCGTCCTTCAGCATCCTGTATGCCGAAAGACAGCCGTCCTTAAAGCTTATCGCATATCTCGCCAGAAGCGTCCTCTCGCTGCTCTTTACGGGCGCTGCGGACGATACGTATTTCTCTGTATCCTCCGACTCCGCATCGGGCGATTGGCTCGATAAAACAAGGAATCGCGACCTGAAGCCATGGTTCTTTGTTACTATTCCGCCCGCAGCTCCCGAAGGCCATCTGTCCTCATCGTAGAGCCATGTGAGCATGCCTTTCTCCGCGAAAGCCTTATGTGCCTCTTCGATGAGCTCCATGAACTCATCGCTTAAGTACCTGTTCGTAAGCCCCGTCCGCACATGACAATGCGCGCCGCCCATGCCCATGTCCTTAAAAACATCGGTCATAAAGCGGACATTTTCCTTTGTCATCGTTGTGTTCCAGGCCCAGAACGGAGTTCCCCTGTATTCGGGACCCGGATCTTTGAATACATTATCCTCTAAGCGATCTGTGTTTTTGTACAGCATATGCCCTTCCCCTGTTGAAATAACCGTACTCACGCCTTTCCCGTGGAAATTTTCTTAATCCATTTGCCGCTCTTAAGCCTCAGGAAGCTCCAGAAGGTCTTGATTATCTGGTCTGACTTAAGGCATACGTAGATCCAGAACGCCGGAAGATTGAATACAAAACCTGCCAGCAGTCCCAGCGGGATCGAGATGACCCATAAGAATATATTGTCTGTGATCATCAGCATCTTCGTGTCGCCGCCTCCGCGGAGCACGCCCTTTGTCATGATGCTGTTCGTGGCCTGGAAAATGATGATCAGGCTTATGGCGAGCATCAGCTGGCCCGCGATCCTGCGTGTTTCGGGTCCTACGCCCGTATACGATGCGATGATAGGATTCTTAAATATCGTGATGAATGCAGCGGATATGAGCCCCAGCCCGATACCGAGCCCGAAGAACAGATATCCCTGTTTCATTGTCTGCTCCCTGTCTCCGGTTCCGAGCGTCTGTCCGGTGACTATCGCTCCCGCCTGGCTCACACCCTGCACAACGACCGTGCTCAGCTGCTGCGTGACCGCCGTGATAGCGTTTGCGGAAACCATCGTTTTGCCGAGATGTCCGATGATCACGGCAACCGTGTTGTTGCCTATCGCAAGGATACCGTCGCTGATCAGTACCGGTATGCAGATTTTTATATATTCGCCGAGCAGCGTCTCGGTCTTCATGAACAGATCCTTCACCCTGAAGGCGATCTCGGTGTCTTTTAAGAACAGATATCCCAGAATGCACGTAGCCTCAAATACTCTGGCTATCAGCGTTCCGATCGCTGCTCCGGCCACCTCGAGACGGGGTGCACCGAACTTACCGAAGATGAACGCGTAATTGGCGCCCAAATTTACGAACAGCGCTCCGACAGATACAAAGAGAGGCAGCTTTACCTGTCGTACGCTCCTCAATGCGATCGTGGATGTCAGAGAGCTTCCGAGGAAGAAATACGTAACTATCGACCATTTGAAGTACTGCGCGCCCAGCTCGATTATGGGCTCTTCATCGGTGTACATCCTCATGATCGTCCTCGGCATGATCGCCGTCGCCGCCGCAAATAGAGCGGCCAGAACGAGCGTAAGCCTCAACATCAGGCATACCGTCTGCTTCAGCGCATGCGAGGCTTTGTCGGTATCTTCGTTGCTCATCTTCATTCCGTAATAGCGCGAAACGAGCACCGAAGCCCCCATACCGAGACCCATACAGAATATCTGGTAAATGCTGATAAACGAGTTGGCAAGCGATGTTGCCGACAGCGCCTCCTCGCTCAGACTTCCGACCATTATCGTGTCGAGCATATTGACGCCGATCGTGATAAGGCTCTGCAGCGCTATCGGCAGAGCGAGCGTAAAGACATTTTTATAAAAGACCGGTTCTTTGTCATATAATCTGTATTTCATAATCTTTCTTCACTTACTTTTGTGAATCTATAAGCTTCTGTACTTCTTCGAGTCTGGGCGGGAACTTCGGCAGCGGGAATCTCGAGATTGCCACGCCCGAGCATGCGCTCGCGAACCTTACCAGCTCTTCATCGCTCATACCCTTGAGCAGTCCGTATACGCAGCCTGCCTTGTATGTATCACCGGCGCCGAGCGTACTCCTGACCTCTACTTTGAAGGGCTTCATCCGATGTATCTCCCCACCCTTTCTCGCATAGAGCATGTCGCCTCCGCCCTGCGTGATAATGGTCAGTCCGTCGGTTTCTGCCTGCATCAGCTTCATGATCTCTTCCGCGTCCATGCCTTCGTAATGCTGCGAAGTGCACTCCTTCGATACTACATTGACCGCAGCCTTGCGGTGCAGAACCGAATCATGCGGGCTGTCTATGGTCACATAAGGAATTCCGTAGCGGCTGCATATATCCGCGGCAAGCAGTGATTCATCCCCGAAGAACGGGTCTATGGCCGCCGCTTTGCAGTCCTTTATATCCTCTTCCTTCGGTATGCTCCACCATCTCTTCCCTGTAGAAAAAAGAGTCTGGAACCTGCCCATGGGCGAACGTACAAGTCCCGCGATGACGACATAATCCATGACTCCGGGATCGTCGTCAATAAAGTTGACCGGTGAAAGATCGACGTTCTTGTCAGCATAGAAAGCCTTGAGCATCGGCGCCACTTCTGTTCCGATCCAGGTTCCGTCCATACGGACGCTGACTCCCAGAGAATCGAGCACAGTTCCCGCTGTTCCGGTCTCCCCGCCGGGCAGGAAATACTGCTCCTTTATCTCCGAATACTCATCGGGCTGTAAAAAGCCGTCCTTCAGCAAAAATGAATGTGTACCGAGTATCTGTCCGAACAGATAAGCTTCGGCTTGTTTTCCCATAACTCCACCTCCATATATATCCAAAATACATTATATACTTTTTCCAACGAGTTTCGAGCTATTTTTGACATCAAAATTGCCAAATAATGCTGATTTGTGTATTTTTTCGCACAAAAAGGCCCGAACCGCAAAGGTCCGGGTCCAAATATCAATATTCTTTTTACAGATTGGCAGTAAGCAGTATCTTATTTAAGCATATCCGCCAGATATTTCGTAAACTCATGATCCGGAGTATCCTCGGTGATCTCCCATACCAGAACGCCAGCGAGCGAGTAATGATCTATCAGATCGAATTTTCCGTCGATCGCGTCAAGGCATTCGTATGAGATGTACCAGCAGTAATACTCGGAACTCTCGTCATCGTTCCAGAGGTAGGCTCCTCCGGCTTTCTCGTTATAGCCCTTGTGCCAGCCTGTCTCCTCAACGGGAACCGCCTCCTGCTCAAACGCTTTTACCTGCGACACGGTCAGGAAATCCTTACTGATGCCGTTCGGTACAACGATCTGTGCTCCGTTGGGATTCTTTGTCGCTTCTGCCAGCCTGAAGCCCGTTCCGTAATAAGGGATACCGATGTTGAGCTTTGTCTTGTCGACGCCCTTTATCATGAAGTAAGCCATTGCGTTCTTCGTACCCGATACCGACGAAGCATGTCCCGGAGTACCGTCCCAGTCTCCTGCCATATCGTAAGTCATGATATTTACATAGTCAAGGAATTCCGCTGCCGCCTCCCAGTTCTGGTTCGGAAGCGTCCAGCCGGTCGACGAGGAAGCGCATGCCGTAAGCAGCTTATTTCCTGCACCGAACTCATTATCAAGACCTTCTTTCAGAACCTTCAGCAGCTCGGGGAAATTCACCCTGTCCTCGAAAGCGGTTCCGAATATCGGGCATCCCTGATCGGTCTCATCTTCGGGCCAGCGTTCTCCGTCGTTGCTTCCCGCAGGATACTCCCAGTCAATGTCGATGCCCGCGATCCATTCGTTCTCCTTGATCAGATCGACACATGCCCGTACAAAGCTGTTCCTGCCCTCTTCCGTGTAAGCCATTTCGCTGAAGAATCCGCATCTGGACCAGCCGCCGATCGATATCATGATCTTTACATCGGGATAGAGTTCGTGATACTCCCTGTATTTCGCGAAAATCTCCTCATCCGCCTCGGGAAGCGATGATACGATCCCGAACTCTGTTCTTGCTTCTTTACCCTCGGAACGTCTCTCAAAAGATGTCTCCGTTTCTTCTCCGAGCGGCACGATCTCCCAGAAAGCATGATTTACCATCGTGACGTACTCCCACAGAATGTCTTCGACATTGCCGTTGGGCTCGCCGAGCTTCCAGTTCGGATAATACACGATTATCTCTTTGCCTCCGATATGCGTGAGGCCTTCATCCGCGGTCTCACCGGCATTTGTATCCGCCTGTGTGCCGGTATCCTGAGCTACTGCCGTCGGTTCCGTCTTATCCTGCTCCTGAGATTTCCCCTCGCCCGTATCTCCCGCCGGCCCTGCAGCATCTGACACATTCCCTGTCTCCGCTGCTGCCGGATCTGCGCTGTCCGACCTGCCGCACCCCATGCAGAAGACCAGCACAAGTACCATGATCAATGCCATGATCTTTCCAACTTTTTTCATACCCCAAACCTCCGTTGTTAAACAATAAACGAAAGCAGCCGGCGCATTAGTGCCGACTGCTCCGCTATGTTCATCGTATCACACGGTGAGGTTTGTTTCCTTTGCAAAATCTGTTATTTTTTGCATCATTATGCCAATTTTCTCACAGATCCTTCTTAAGCACGATTTTATCTTCCGTTCTGCAGCTTTCATAAAATCCCTGCTTAAGAAAAAGCTTTATTGCGGTATTGTCTATCGCGATATCGTCGTACAGCGCCGTGATACCGTTTTCCTTCGCGGCAGCGCAAAGGAGCCTGAGACCTTCGGCTCCGTAGCCCTTTCCCCTGAACTTCGCAAAGACGATCACGTCCGCCACATACCCGTCGTATTCGCTGTCGTGATGATATGCGACTTCTCCGACAAAGCCGTTCTCATCCTTCAGATATCTGTAAAACCTCCGGTCCTCGTGGTCGACGATCCAGTAATCGTACCAGTCCTTCCAGTCTTCCTCCGGAAAAGGGATCGTTCCTCCCCATGCATGGTTGTACGACATCGTTTCCTCGTCCGCCATAAGTTTTTCCCTGAACCACATGTCTTCCAATGCGGGTATAACCAATTCGATCATTATGATTCTCCCTCTGCTTAATCCTTTGCCATAAACGACTGCAGATCGTTAACATCCCTGCAATCATTGAATCTTGCGAATGTTTTCAGCGTTTTGTTCAGTGCATCCGTAAGCTTCTTCGTCCGGCGGACTCCCGGCTCCCACCAGAGGCCTTTTACGTTAAGTATCCCGTTCTTCCTGTCCGGTACGGCTTCGATGCGTCCTACAAATCTGTCGCCGTAAAGGATAGGGAGCGTATAGTAACCGTACTTTCTCTTTACCGCGGGCGTATATATCTCCCATGCATACGTAAAGTCCCACAGAGACTGTATCAGAGCCTTATCCCACATAAGCGGATCGAGCGGCGCCAGGAAAGACATACGCGGCTTAAGATCGGTACTTCCGTCAATAACAGACCTCAGCAGCACCTCATCCAACTTAAGACAATAAAATGATTGCTTTATCCCTTCCACAGCCACGGGAATGATCTTACCCGATGCGGTCTGCTCTTCAAGGATCTTTTTCCTCTTCTCTGCGTTAATATCGATGCCTAGAAAGGCTGTGCTGTTCTTATCCCAGAGAAGTCCGATCGCACCGATCCTTCGAAGCACGCGCCATGCGGTTAACTCTTCTTCGTCCGCGCAGGGATTGGCTGCTTTAAGTATAGCTCCCGGAATATACTTTTCCGCGAGATCGTAGTATTTCCTGCTGCCCTTTTTATGATGGATCACCAGCTCGCCGTCGGTATACAGCTGCTCCAGGACCGAGCGCGCAGCAGGTGATTTCTTGTGCCAGTTGCCGCTCCAGTGCATCGAAGAATGCCAGAATATCTCCCCTTCTACGGGAAGCGTGTCGCTGCATACCGGACCGTTCTCCTTAATGTACGCCTTGGCCTTCTCCTTCAGTTCCTCTATACCGTCAAAAGTGGCTCCCAGCTTAAGGCTCCTGTCCCTGTAAGAAGAGAAATACGGCCAGTCCTCCACCGGCCATATGGACAGCTCTTTATCCGCATAGTCCACAAGCTTCCGGTCTGTATAAAGCAGCTCTTCAAGCATGGATTTTTGAAATCCCTTTACACGGGATTGAAGCGTCAGTTCCGCATTCTTCCCGCATACATCCACAGGATCGTACTGTATGCATCCCGCCTGTCGGACATAATCGTACGCGCCGTCTTTCCCGACAAAACGGTAATCCCCTATGAGGCCCTGCTTTGCAAGAATGAATTGCCTTGCCTGTTCATTGGTAAGCGTCAGCATCCCGTATTCTCCCTCTCCCCAATATCTGTCATTTTTCGATCACGATCAAAGGTATTCTCAGTTCGTCCCGGGTATATCCCGCATGGACGCCTTTGAAGCCTTCCGCCTCTTCTTCTGTGTTGAATATCGTCAGGTCCGTTACCGCAACAGCCAAATAATCTCCGATCATTCCGTCGACATTTTTATGAGGCGTTCCGTTTCCGAAAAGCTTTGTTTCATAGACTTCCTTCTTTGTCAGAAGAACAAAGTCATTCCCGAATTCCTTGTTGAATTCCCTTTCGAACTCTGCCTTCTTTTCCTCTTTGACAAAAAGGTTCAAAGCGCGCGGCTCGATGGAAGGCATCCTGACCAGACAGTCCATTATGGCAGGATAGTCGGTTATCGATACATTTCTCCCGTTAATATGGCCATGGTCCGCAGTTATGATCAGCAAAGTATCTTCCAGTTCTTCGCACATTTTTGCGATAGTCACTTCGAGTTCGGCCAGAACATCCTTAGCCTCTTTGCTGCAGCATCCGGCCTCATGCATAATGTTATCCGGCTCATTCCAATAGGCGTAGATATATTTCTCGCCGTCGGCGCGGCAGTGCTCCGTGATACGGTCGCAGATAGCCGTAAAACTCTGTGGATACGGCGGCAGAAAAGGCATAACGTTATAAGCATTCTTCCCTTCCCGGTTCAGACGGTCCACGACAGAATCATAGCCGCAGTATTTCCACGGAATATTCTCATCTGAAGCCGGTTTGTCGGTTCCCTGCTCGGTATTTCGGAAAACAGTGACGTTCTTATCTATCTGCGGATAATAGCAGTCCCATCCGAGCCATGCGCTCTCTATAGGCTGCAGTCCGCTGATAACGGAGGTGGTCGCAGCGACTGTCGTGGGCGGGAATACGGAGCTGAAAGAATCACTGTAGTGGGATCTTAAGAATCCGTCTTCTTTCAGGTTGCCTTCCAAAATGCATGTTCCAAGCCCGTCCAAAATGAGTACAACGACATTTCTAAATCCCTTTTCCAGGTATTTATCCGCACAGGACAAAGTCTTTCCGGACGGCTCCGATCCGAATCTTTTCAGCACCGAATTCGCCAGACTGACCAGGCAATTATCATAATCGTGCAAGGTAAATGAATGCTTCATTGCAGTTCCTTTATTTCTTAAATATCAAATATACTCATCTGAGGATACTTGTCCGGCAGTTCCTGCATATATGCAAAACACTCGTCCGGACTCGACATGATCCCGTTATCCCGGCAAATGTTTCTAAACAGCTTCAACAATTCTTTTGCGTTCGGGCTCGGCAATTCGTAGGCATTACCGTATTCTCTGATATACCGCTCTTTCATTCCCGGAAAATGTTTATCCAGCGCGGCGTAGAAATACTCCCGATCGCCTTCCCGTAACGTCAGGCCCATGCCAAAATCGATAACGCCCTTTACACCTGTCCTTACGCACTCATTCAAGATTGCGGCAACATTCTCTTCCGTATCGTTAATGAACGGAAGGATGGGCGTCAGCCAAACGACCGTCGGGATTCCTCTTTCCCGCATGATATCCAGCACCTCGATACGGCGCTTTGTGTTGCATACATTCGGCTCGAGGATCCCGCACAGATTGTCGTCATAAGTTGTAAGTGTAATCTGGACTACGCATTTTGCCCTGCGGTTTATCTCGTCAAGCAGATCGATATCACGGAGGATCCGGTCGGATTTAGTCTGTATTGCAAGCCCGAATTCATTATCACGGATGATCTCCAGACATTTCCTGGTCAGCCCCAGGGTTTCTTCGCAATGCATATACGGATCCGACATGGCCCCCGTACCGATCATGCACTTTTTCCTTTTCGACCTCAGCGCCTTTTCGAGCAGTTCCGGTGCGTTACGCTTAACCTCAATATCTTCAAAAGGATGCGTGAACTTATAGCATGTGCTCCGGCTGTCGCAGTAAATGCAGCCATGTGTACAGCCCCGGTATATATTCATTCCGCACTGGCCGTTGTTAGCGGTCAGGATTCCTTTTGCCTCGACAAAATGCATTTAGTTGCCCCTTTACTCTACCGGGAAGCAGGCTTCCGTTACGTATTCATCAGGATTCTGCGTCTGCGCCGGACTCACATGATAAATATTAAACATATGGCCGTTCATTTTGTACCCGTTTGCCTTGATCCACGATGCTACGGTGGCGTACGCCTCTCCCATCTGATCGTAACTGCCTTTGATGATGCAGCTTGCAACCTTCACCGCAGGCAGCGTCTTAAATTTCACATGCTCCGTATCGGTGTAAGTTCCGTTCACGGTCATCCATGCGATGATCTCAACATTCTCCTCTTTGTACTCGTCATCGCGA
>JAEEGH010001890.1_pt1 | contig 58526 bp, 44 predicted proteins | sample 9134181 | NCBI WGS metagenome assembly JAEEGH01 (sample SAMN16246544, study PRJNA631951) | gut metagenome | biome: gut microbiome; feature: rumen; material: DP-attached | host: Bos | place: Iran: Karaj | collected 2018-10
CGCCCTCTGCAAACATGTCTGCACAGTTCTCCACCTGCCACAGCTTTGCGCCGACGGCGGAAGCAATGGCCTTCAGATATATCTCTTTCATTTCGATGCTTTGAACTTGCGGAAACGAAGCTTGAGCACGCCCCAGAATGCTTCTCCGAATATGCCTCCGGACATCTTGGAGGTGCCCTCCTTGCGGTTGACGAATATCACCGGCACCTCGGCTATCTTGAAGCCGAGCTTGTAGGCCGTGTATTTCATTTCTATCTGGAAGCCGTAGCCTTTCATCTGCACGGCGTCCAGGTCGATGGTCTCAAGCAGCCGGCGGCTGTAGCAGATGAAGCCTGCGGTGCTGTCGAAAATCTTGAATCCCAGGGTTTTGCGCACATAGACCGAGGCGAAGTAGGAAATCAGAATCCTGCCTATCGGCCAGTTCACCACGCTCACACCGTTGCAGTAGCGTGAGCCGATGGCCATATCCGCGCCTCCGGTGCAGGCCTGAAGGAGCCGGGGAAGGTCGGAGGGGGCGTGGGAGAAATCGGCGTCCATCTCGAAAATATAGTCGTAGCCGCGCTCCAGGGCCCATTTGAATCCGGTGAGATAGGCGGTGCCGAGCCCGAGCTTGCCGCTGCGCTCGATAAGGTGGAGCCTGGAGGCGAACTCCTGCTGCAGGCCCTTCACCACGGCAGCGGTGCCGTCGGGGGAGCCGTCGTCGATGATCAGTATCTCGAATCCGTCCTCCAGCCCGAGGACGGCGCGGATAATCTTTTCCGCATTTTCGACCTCGTTGTAGGTCGGAATTATCACCAGATTCTTCATATCCAGCAAATATAACTTAATTTTCAGATTAATCCGAATTGGAGATTTCCTTCAATTCGTCGCGGTAGGCAGTGAGCAGGCGGGACCGGGAGATGAATCCCAGATAGCGGCGTCCGGAATCGACCACGGGAAGCCGCCACGCCCCGGTGGAGTCGAACTTCCGCATCACGCTGTCCATCTTTTCGTTCTCTTCGATGAGGGCCGGGGCGGTCTCCATGATGCCCTCCACCCCGAGCTTGTCGTAGAGGTCGGTGCGGAGCAGGTACTTGCGCACGTTGCCTATGTCGATGAGGCCCTGGAAGCGTTGCTCCTCATCCAGCACTGCGATCACCGCGGCTGTGCTTCCCATCACTGCGGCCACAATGTCCCGGAGGTGCTGGCCGAGGTAGATCCTGGGGTATTTGTCCCGGATGAGGGCCCTGGTGCTCATAAGCGTCAGGACTGCCTGGTCGTTGTCGTGGGTCAGCAGGTCGCCGCTCTGGGCTATGCGTTTGTTGTAGATGGAATACTTGTCGAAAAGGCGCACCGTGCCGTAGGAGACCGTGGCGGTGAGGATCAGAGGGATGAGCAGCTCGTAGCCGCCGGAAATCTCGGCGATGAGGAAGATTGCGGTCATCGGGGCCTGCATCACGCCTGCCATGAGCGCGGCCATGCCCACCAGCACGAAATTCTGCTCCGGCACCGAAGCTCCCATCAGGTTGAAGCTGCGCGCCAGGACGAAGCCCGCGATTGCCCCGCAGAACAGCGTGGGGCCGAAGGTTCCTCCGTTTCCGCCGCCTGCGTTCGTGACCGTCATCGCTATGACCTTGGTGAAGAACACCAGAGCGAAAAACACAGCGACGCCCCAGCCCGAGCCGGTCATGAACGACAGGACCGAACGGCCCTCCACCTCCACTTCTCGGCCGTTCAGAAGGTCGCCAAGGACCTCGTAGCCTTCGCCGTAGAGCTGCGGGAACAGGAATATCATCAAGCCCAGGCCCAGGGCGCAGAACACCCATTTGGCGTAGGCGTTGGAAATCTTTGCGAGCTTGTCTTCGAGCCAGAGGGTGGTGCCTGTGAAGTACAGGGAACCGAAACCCAGGATGACGCCCATCAGTATGTAGAAGGGAATGTTGCCCATCGAGAAGGGCGTCAGGGTGCAGGCGAACATAGGCGTCTGCCCCCTGAAAATGTAGGCCACCACCGTTGCGGAAATCGTGGAAATGAGCAGCGGCAGCATCGAAGACAGGGATATGTTGAAGAGCAGTATCTCCATCGTGAAGAGCACCCCTGCCAGCGGGGCCTTGAAGATGCCGGCCACGGCTCCGGCCGCGCCGCACCCAAGAAGGATGGTCACGTTGCGGTAGGAGAGGTCGAAATAGCGGCCCAGGTTGCTTCCGATGGCGGCGCCGGTGTAGACTATGGGCGCTTCGGCACCGACGGAGCCGCCGAAACCAATGGTGATCGAGGATGTCAGCATCGACGACCACATGTTGTGGGGCTTTATCTTAGATTCGCCGCGGCTCACGGCCAGCAGCACCTTGGTCACGCCGTGCCCGATGTTGTCGCGTATGAGGTAGCGGAGCAGCAGCAGGGAGACGAGCATGCCGATGCCGGGCAGCAGCAGGTACTGGATGTTGTAGCTCAGGGACAGGCGGTTGTCCAGCAGGTGCTTGATGGCATCGATGCAGGTGGTCAGGAGCACGGCGGCGAGGCCTGCGCACACGCCCACGACAAAACTGAGCAGAAGCAGCCGGCTCCGCTCAGGCAATCTGTCTTTCAGGGATTTATGAGTCTGATGAGTCGTCGTCCCCGCCATACTGCGAAATGTTGTCGTCGGGGAGCGGGGTGTCGCCGTCGGGAGCGGCGGTGGTGCCGGCAACTTCTTCAGTCTCGGCTTCCTCTTCTCCTTCGAGCCAGCGCTCCACGTCTTCGGGATTGTCTATGTCCACTTTGATCTTGACCAGATAGATGTCCGTGTCGGTCTCGATGGTCACGGCATAGAAGGGTTCGATCAGCTTTCCCGTGCGGGGGTTGACTCCGGGGGAGTACTTCACCAGGTCCGGAAGGAGGTCACTGAATCCTTTCGGGTATTTTTCGTTGAACAATGCGGCGATTTCGGCCGGAAGGTTCTCCTGGCTGATGACGTGTCTCTTCTTGCTATCTGAGTTCATTTCCTTAACTGGGATTATTCCAGTGCAATAATAAGTCAAATATTTCAATCAAACAAGAAATATTTTTATCTTTGGGTGTGAACTCGAAAAAAAATATTGTGGTGCTCAGCGGCTCGGGCATCAGCGCGGAAAGCGGAATCTCCACGTTCAGAGGAGGTAACGGGCTGTGGGACAATGTCCCGGTGGAAGAAATATGCACTCCTGAGGGCTGGATGCGGAATCCTGCCAAGGTTCTGAAGTTCTATAATAATCTGCGTGCGCAGATGGCCACGAAGGAGCCCAACGAGGCCCACCGCATCGTGGCGGAGCTCGAATCGGACCACAATGTCTGCGTGGTCACGCAGAACGTCGACAACCTCCACGAGCGCGCCGGCAGCACCCGCGTGGTCCATCTCCACGGCGAACTGACCAAGGTGCGCCCGGAAGACTGCTACACCGAGCGCGACGGCTATTCCCTCAAGTACGTCCAGGACATAGGCTACCGGGCTGTGGAGCTGGGCGAGGTCGGCGGGCCCCGCTCGCGGCAGCTGAGGCCTCACATCGTGTGGTTCGGGGAGGCGGTGCCCAATCTGGAGACTGCGGCGCGGCTCGTCAGCGTGGCCGACATCCTGGTGATCGTGGGCACCTCGCTGCAGGTCTATCCCGCCGCCAGCCTCTACCACTACGCCCCCTCCGGCTGCCGCATCTATCTCATCGACCCCGACGACAAACTTGGCGGCCACATCCCCGGAGTGACCTTTATCAATGATGTGGCCACTGCCGGTATGCGGCGATTCAAGGAAGATTTGCAGAATCTCTGAAAAAGATTTATATTTGCAGTCCCAAAAGCCACTTTAGCTCAGTCGGTAGAGCAGCGCATTCGTAACGCGCAGGTCGTCAGTTCGAGCCTGATGAGTGGCTCAAAAAAAGAGATTCGCTGGATGGCGAATCTCTTTTTTTGAGCCCGGGTTCCTTATTACTTGTTTCCGGCCTTGTGGACGAGGGTGATGAGCAGCGAGCCGAGGAGGCCGGCGCTGACGGACCCCATCAGGACGGCGATCTTGCCGGCATTGCGGAGGTGCTCGGTGACATGGGGAAGGAGGTGGCCGAAGGACAGCGTGTCCACGAAAATGCTCATAGTGAAGCCGATGCCTCCGAGGCAGGCCACGGCGAAGAACATCTTCCAGTTGGCCTTTTCAGGCATCGCGCCGGCTTTCAGCTTGATGGCGAGCCAGCTGAAAAGGGTTATACCCACCGGCTTACCCAGCAGCAAACCAAGGAAGATACCCATCGAGACGCTTCCCAGGGCGGGGTCGTAGGCGAACACGTTGAAATACGACGGGTCGCTAATCTCCACACCCGCGTTGGCAAGGGCGAAGATTGGCATTATCAAGAAGTTGACCCAGGGGCTCAGGGCGTGCTCCACCCGGTAGCTCATGTCCATCGAGCCGTGGGCTATGCTCTCGAGCTTGCGCAGGCAGTGCTTCTGCGGCCCGTTGGGGAACGGCTCCCCGTCGATGCCGTCGTAGGAGTCCAGCTTGGCTATGTAGCGGTTGCGCTTATGGATGTACTGGCTCTTGTTGTAGCGCGACGTGGACGGAATAAGGAAAGCCATCACAACGCCGGACATCGTGGCATGTATGCCGCTGTAGTAGAAGAGGGCCCACACCACTATCGCCAGGAAAATGTAGGGGAACATGTTCTTTTCCCCGAGCTTTCGCAGGAGGAAGGTGAACCCTATGACCATCAGGGCGATGAGCAGCAGTGGGAAGTTGATGCTGCCCCCGTAGAAAATGGCCACGACCAGTATGGCGATGAGGTCGTCCGCAATGGCGAGCGCCGTCAGGAACACCTTCAGCGACACCGGAACCTTGTCCGACAGCACCGATAGTATGCACACTGCGAAGGCGATGTCGGTGGCGGTGGGGATGCCCCAGCCGGAAGAGGCCGCAGTGCCATGGTTCACAAGGGTGTAGATGAGGGCGGGAACGATGACTCCGCCGAATGCCGCGATCACGGGCAGCATGGCTTTCCTGACGGACGAAAGCTCTCCGTGGGAAATCTCACGCCGGATCTCGAGCCCGACGGTGAAGAAGAACACCACCATCAGGATGTCGTTGATGAATTTCTCGACGGTGAGGTCCCTGGGGAACAATATGTTGACGGACCCGTCCGGGCTGGCGAAGTGCAGCTGCATGCTCGTCTCCAGGAATGCGTGGTAGAAATGCTTGGTGAACGGAAGGTTCGCCAGGAGCATGGCCACGATCACGCACAGCAGGAGCAGTGCCCCCTGGAACCAAGGTTTCTTGCTGATGCTGTCGCTGCGCTTGTTGATGGCGACCATGCTTTTGTTCCAGGTGTAAATAGGGATAAGTTTTGCCATAGTCGGACTGAAATGTTAGCTGCGTTTGAACTTCTCCGCAAGCTTTTCGAGCTTGAACTGGTTTTCAAGCTTTTCGAACTGCTTCTTGGTGTCGAGGGTGAAGCTGCCCTGCTGTATCCAGGCGAAGTAGGAAGGCTCGGTGAGATAGACCTGCCTTGCCGTCTTGCCTTTGTGCTTGCCGAAATTGATCACGGCTTCGCCGGCGTCGTTGTAGATGAGGTGGCCGGAGAAATCCACGTATTTGCGGCCCACGAAGGAAGACAGGCATTCGATATCGTTTTTCAGCTGCGTGGGATAGCGGTCCAGCTGGGCCTTGAGCACTTCGTAGGTGGCCAGGGTGTCGGCTTCGGCGGTGTGGGCGTTTTCGAAATCCTCGCCGCCGCAGTAGAAGCGGTAGGCGGCCCGGAGGTTGCGGGGCTCCATCGCGTGGAAGATGTTCTGCACGTCCACCATCTTGGGCTGATGGAGGTCCACCCCGAGGTCTTTGCCCGCGGCCGCAGCCCTTTCGAACTCCTCTGCCAGCATAGGCAGGTCGAATTTCTGGGAGTTGAATCCGGCAAGGTCGCTGTCCTGTATCCAGGATGCGATCTCGTCGGCCAGCTCGAAGAAAGTCGGGCAGCCGGTCAGCATGTCGTCGGTCACTCCGTTCACGGCGGAGGCGCCGGGCTCGATGGGCCGCTGGCAGGCGTTGATGTAGTCCCAAGGCTTTATCTTCCAGGTCTTTATGCGCTGCTCGCCGCCGGGAAATACCTTCACGAAACTGAGCTCTATGATAGAATTTACAGCAATATCCAGCCCCGTGCTTTCTATGTCGAAGAACAGAAGGGGCCTTTGCAGTTGGAGTTCCATATTGTCAAGAAATCATTATAGGCATCAGGATGCCGCAGATCTTTTCGCTGGCGGCCTCTTCCTCGGAAGGAATGATGAGGGCGGCCCTGCGGGCGTCCATAAACTTCATCACCAGGGTCTCGCAGCTCATGTTGTTGAGTATGTCCACGAGGAATGAGGACTTGAACCCTATCGCAAGCTCTTCGCCGGCATAGTCGCACTCGAGCTTCTCATAGGCGGCAAGGGCGAAGCCGAGGTCCTGGGCGGTGATTTCCAGCTGGCCGGGGGCGAGGTTGAACTTCACGTGGTTGGAGGCCTTGTTGGCGCACACCGACACGCGGCGCACGGTGTTGAGAAGCTGTATGCGGTCTATCCTCAGCACGTTGGAGTTGTTCTGGGGGATGACGTCGCGATACTTGGGGTACTTGCCCACGATGAGGCGGCAGACCATCATGGTGGCGCCGTAGGTGAAGACCACGTTTGCAGCATCGAAGCGGACGGTCACGTCGCCTTCGCCCTTGTCGATGAGGGAGCGGAGCACTGCTGCCGGCTTCTTGTGGAGTATGAACGAGGACTTCTGGGCGGCCTTCACGTCGTCTGTGGTGTAGCAGATGAGCTTGTGGGAGTCGGAGGCCACGAGGGTCGTGCTGGCAGTGTCGATATCGAAGAAGATACCGTTCATCGCGGGACGCATCTCGTCGTCTGCTGTGGCGTAGATCGTGCCTCCGATGCCGTCAGCCAGGGACTGGGCCGGGAACTCCACGGTCTCGGCGTCGTCGCCCACGGTCTTGATTTCCGGATAGTCGGCGGCGGGGAAGAACGGAAGCGATGAATTACCGTTGTTCCAGATGCATTCGAACGATGCATCGGTCTTGGTCTTGATGGTCAGCGGCTGGTCGGGGAGGGCCTTGAGAAGCTCTGCGAGCTGGCGGGCGGGCACTGCGATGCTGCCGCCTTCCTTGACGTCGACCTCCACGGCCGTGCGCAGGGTCAGTTCCTGGTCGGAAGCCGTTATCTCCAGCTTGCCGTCACCGAGGACGAAGAGGAAATTTTCCAGAATGGGGAGGGAAGTCTTGGCCGGAATCGCCTTGGAGACGTTCAGCACTCCTTTGAGCAGCTCTGCGCTTGAAACTATGAATTCCATATAAATAAATCCTTTGTTATAATTCGCACAAAAATAATAAAAATATTCGGGACATTTGGCACACTCTTTGACTTTTTAAGGGACTCGGAAACAAATTTGAACATTATATGGCAAAAAATTTCTTTACAGTGTTTGCGTCAGTGCTGCTCAGCGGCCTGACAGCCTGGGGGATAGTCAAGGCTGCAACGCCCCGGCAGAGCGAAATTGTGTACAATGAACAGGGGGAACCGGTGGCTAGTACTGTCAATTTGTCAGTATCGGACTATCCGGATTTCACCTACGCGGCCGAACACGCTGTCGAGGCGGTGGTCTACGTGAAGGTCACCGTCAAATACCAGCAGCAGTATATGATAGATCCGTTCTTCCGTTTCTTCTTCGGCGACGAGGGCCAGCCCCAGACCCGCGAGCAGGAGCGTCAGGGCAGCGGATCCGGCGTCATCATACGCCCCGACGGCTACATCGTGACCAACAACCACGTGGTCCAGAATGCCAGCAAGATTGAAGTCACCCTGAACAACAACAAGACATATTCCGCCACCGTCATCGGCACCGACCCCGCCACCGACGTGGCCCTGATCAAGATCGACGCTGCCGGTCTGCCCACCCTGAAGTTCGCAGACTCCGACAAGCTCCGCCTAGGCGAGTGGGTGCTCGCAATCGGCTCTCCGCTCGGCGAAGAACTCCGTTCCACCATCACCGCCGGCATCGTGAGCGCAAAGGGCCGTTCGATGCCCAGCAACGGTGAATTCAAGATCGAATCCTTCATCCAGACCGATGCCGCCGTCAATCCCGGCAACTCCGGCGGCGCCCTTGTGAACAAGGCCGGCGAACTGGTGGGCATCAACACCGCCATCATTTCGACCACCGGATCCTACACCGGATATTCTTTTGCAGTGCCTTCCAACATAGTCAGCAAGATTGTCAGCGACCTGATCGACTTCGGATCCGTGAAGCGCGCACTGCTCGGCGTGACTATGTCCCCGGTCACGGACAAGATTGCCAAGGATATGAAACTCAACTCGTTGGACGGTGTGTATATCAACGAAGTGGCCAAGGGCAGCGCGGCAGACAAGGCCGGCGTCAAGAAGGAAGACATCCTGGTGAAGGTCGACTCCACCCTGATCAAGACCCCGTCCGACCTGCAGGTCGTCGTGAACCAGTTCCACCCCGGCGACAAGGCAGTCCTCACCGTGATCCGTGACGGCCGGGAGAAGGAACTCGAAGTGCAGTTCCAGGGCACGACTGAGGCCACCGGCACTGTCGCCGAAGACGGAAGCGTCGCGTTCTACGGCGCCCGCATCGGCCTCACTTCCAGAGGTGTAGAGATCCTTTCCGCGGGCAGCGGCAAGCTCGCCCAGGCCGGCGGCGAAGACGGCTTCGTGATCCAGTTCGTCAACGACCAGAAGGTGTCAAAGCCCCAGGATGTCATCGAGATAGCCAAGAAGGCCCGCCGCAGCATCGTCATCGAAGGCGTCACCTCCACCGGCCGCCAGGGCTACTTCGCCTTCGGCAAGGATGAATAATCAATAGGATTGATTCATCTATTCCAGATTTTTTTTATCTTTGAGAGATATGAAGAAAATCTGGCTTGTTATAGTTCTGCTGGCAGCGGCGCTTTCGGCCGCTGCCCAGAACAATCCCTATGAGATTGATGATGAATGCTATGCTATCCTGTGCGAAGCAGAACAGCTGGAGGGCCGGACTGGCTTCGACCATGCAAATGCTGCGCTCCTGAGCATGGCGGTGGAGAAGGGGGACACGAAGGCGCAGGCGCTCTACTACGTCGAACGCCTGAAAAATGCAGTAGCGCTGCGCAAGGACAAGGAATCCACCACCCAGAAAGATGACGCCGACGTGCTGAAGCATATGGAGGACCTCAAGAGGGTGGCGTCCGACCTCGGCCAGAGCCAGTTCTACTACTACGCCTACGACATCGCCCAGGGGTATTTCTATTCCCACGGCAAACTGGTCCACACCATGGAGCTTGTGCAGGATATGCGTGAGCAGGCGGTCGCCCGCAAGGAGCCTTACGGCATCTGGATGGGCAACCGCTACATCATTTCCCTCTACATACTCCAGAACGACTACATCTCCGCGAAGAAATACATCAAGGAAGCTATCCGTGTGTATGAGACTACGGAGGATCCTACCATCAAGAAAGAATCCGCCACCCGCCTCTACTGCGACATGTCGGACACTTTCCCTATCGGCAACGACTCCGTACCCTATTTCCTCTCGAAGGCAAGCGCAGCGCGGAAGCAGCATATGGATACGCTCCGCTGCGAGTACCACAATGCCAAACTGGCTGCATTCCAGAAGGATGTCAAAAAGTACGAATACTCCAGGGACTATTGCCTCGCCGATCCGAACCTGGACAAAATAAGCACTACGGCCCCCATAATGTTCGGCTACATCGACAGGCTGGTGTATGGAGAGAACATAGACGAGGAGTTCGACATCGATGCTATGGCCAGGCACCTCAGGGAGGTCAAGTATATTGCAAACATTGCTGAAGAATACGGCAAGAAGGATCTTGCCTTCAGCATTGAAAAGAAGTTGCTGGCCTACGAGGAAAAGGTGCTTGCCACCGCCAACCAGTCCAAACTCACGGAGATAGAGGCGAAGATGGGCAACGACGTCCTCTCGGCCAAGGTGAATGAGGAGGCCAGGCGCGCCGAAGCCGCATTCCGGCTTGCTGCGATTCTGCTTGTCGTCATCCTCGCGGTCGTGATCATATTCCTCGTCATCTACACCCGGTCCCTGAAGCGGACCAACGAAAGGGTGCGTCTGGCCGACGCCGCCAAGACCCGCTTCGTGCAGAATATGAGCCACGAGGTGCGCACCCCCCTGAACGCCATCGTCGGCTTCTCCCAGCTGCTGAGCCTCCCCGACGGAAGTTTCCCCGAAGAGGAGAAGCAGGAGTTCTCCGGCCACATCGTCAACAACACCAAGATGCTGACCATGCTTCTGGACGACATTCTCAACGCGTCCGCCATGGACAGCGGCAACTACCGCATCACATATGAGGACGGGGAGATGAACTTCATGGCTGAGGCCGCCATCTCCAGCGCCGAACACCGTCTGCAGCCGGGCGTGCGTATGTATTACGCCCCTGAAAGCACGGAGCCGTTCACCTTCCGGACCGACCCCAGGCGCGTGCAGCAGATACTTATCAACCTTCTGACCAACGCCTGCAAGCACACATCCGCCGGTGAAATCAAACTGTCCGCCTCACTCACGGAGACGCCCGGATTCGTGACTTATTCCGTGACCGACACCGGCCCCGGCATACCGGCCGACCAGGCGGAAAAGATTTTCGAACGCTTCACCAAGCTCAACGACTTCGTGCAGGGCACCGGCCTTGGCCTCAGCATATGCCGCGACATCGCCGGCCGCATGGGCGCGAAGGTCTATCTCGACACCACTTACTCGGCCGGCGGCTCCCGCTTTGTCTTCGCCGTTCCCTGCAATCCCGACGAACAGATATGAAAAAGCTAGCTGCAATTATTGCAACCGTGTTTCTCGCGTCCGTTTCCGTGTGGGCGCAGAACAATTCCTACGCCATAGATGACGAGTGCCATTCATGGTTCATGAAGGCGGAGCAATCCATGGACGACTTTGAGAACGACGAGTTCGACACGGCGCTGCAGATGTTCCTGGAGACCTCGCTCCGGAAGAAGGACACCAAGGCCCAGGCAATCTATTATGTGGAGCAGCTCAAACGCACCTCGCATCTGGCCCAGCACGTCAGGTCGCAGGATCCGATTTCCTGGGACAGCCAGGCCTGGAACGCCCGCATCGAGCAGGAGAAGGAGACCGCGCAGCGCATAGCAAAGGCCACCGGATATATGCAGTACTACTACTATGCCTCCGAATTGTGCCAGACCTACTACTACAACACCACCCAGGACGTGCTCGCGAGCGAAATGCTCATGAACATGATGGAAGAGGCGAGGGCGACGGATGACGAATATGCCCTGTGGAAAACCCTTATCTATCTGGAGAGGCTGTACTTGAGGGCCGGCGACCGGCTCCACACGCAGAGGTATCTTCTCCAGGCAGTCAAAATTTTTGAGACGACAGCCGACCAGACAATACGGCGCCAGGGCATGACGGTGCAGTTCTGCGAACTTGCCGACACTTATCCTCCGGCCTCGGATTCCGCCCGGATATTCTACAGAAAGGCCGAGGCCACCAGCCGCACGAAACTGGATACGTTGAGGTTTACCTACTACAAGGCCCTGCTGGCCGCCGCGGACGGCAAAATGGATGAATACAGGAAACACCGTGATTTCTGCCTGTCCTTCGCCCCTTTCCCCAGCCAGATACGTTCCGGCAGGCAGTGCTTCGATTGCGTGGATAACATACTGGCAGGTAAGCCCGCCAAGTCTTACGCGGGCAGCATCAATGCCCTGTACTCCCTTCAGCAGATGGAGTTCACTTCATATCTTGCCTCAAGCTACGGCCAGTGGGAGACTGCCGCCGCCATACGCAACCGCCTGGTGGAACGCCAGTATCTTAATATCTTCTACCTCAACGGCCAGAGGCTGGATTACATGACGGCCCAATATGAGAACAACCGCCTGTCGGCCGATCTTGAGCAGGCTGCGCAGAAAGTGAAGCGCACAACCATACTGGCCATAGTGCTGGTGGCCCTCATGTTGTCGGGGGCTCTGGTCTATGTACTGTTGCAAAGGCGGAAGAAGAAAAAATAAGCCGCTGCAAGTTGAAACTTGCGGCGGTTTTTTCCGTATATATGGTACAACAGTTTTTATATGAGACAGCTTAAGATCACCAAGTCCATCACCAACCGCGAAAGCGCTTCCCTAGACAAATACCTGCAGGAAATAGGCCGCGAGGAGCTCGTGAGCCCCGAGGAGGAAGTGGAGCTTGCCCAGCGTATACGCAAGGGCGACCAGGCGGCGCTCGAGAAACTCACCCGCGCCAACCTGCGTTTCGTGGTGTCCGTGGCAAAACAGTACCAGAACCAGGGCCTCAGCCTGCCCGACCTTATCAATGAAGGCAATCTCGGACTCATCAAGGCCGCCGAGAAATTCGATGAAACCCGCGGCTTCAAATTCATATCCTACGCCGTGTGGTGGATACGCCAGAGCATACTCCAGGCGCTTGCCGAGCAGAGCCGCATAGTGCGCCTCCCGCTCAACCAGGTGGGCTCCCTGAACAAGATCAACAAGGCCCTCGGCAAATTCGAACAGGAGAACGAGCGCCAGCCTTCGGCTGAGGAGCTCTCCGAAATGATAGACGTGCCCAAGGACAAGATAGCCGACACCCTCCGCGTGTCCGGCCGCCACGTCAGCGTGGACGACCCGTTCGTGGAAGGCGAAGACAACTCCCTGCTGGACGTGCTTCCCAACGACGATTCCCCGAGCGCCGACAAGGGCCTCACCAATGAGTCCCTGAGCACCGAAATCGAGCGCGCCCTCCAGATCCTGACCCCCCGCGAGAGGGAAATCATCAAGAGCTTCTTCGGCATAGGCTGCCAGGAAATGACCCTCGAAGAAATAGGCGAAAGGCTCGACCTCACCCGCGAGCGCGTGCGCCAGATAAAGGAAAAAGCCATACGCAAGCTCAAGAAGCCCTCTGCCAGCAAACTCCTTAAATCCTATCTGGGCTGATGACAACCGAACAATTCATAGCCGCGAAGGCCGTTGAGGCTGTCAAGGCGCTCTACGGCGCCGATGTCCCCGCCGATCTGATGCAGGTCCAGGTGACCCGCAAGGATTTCGAAGGCGACTACACCCTGGTGGTGTTCCCGCTCCTCCGCACTTCCCGCCAGGCTCCGGCCGCGACCGCCCAGGCGATAGGGGAGTGGATGACGGCTTCCTGCCCCGAAATCAGCGGCTTCAATGCCGTGCAGGGCTTCCTCAACCTCAGCCTGAGCAATGTCTGGTGGCGCGAGGCGCTTGAAGAGGTCATCTCCGACCCTTCTTTCGGCACCCTCCCGTCCACGGGCAGGCGCGTGATGGTGGAATTCTCTTCCCCCAACACCAACAAGCCCCTCCACCTCGGCCACATCCGCAACAACCTCCTCGGCTCCAGCGTGTCCGACCTTCTCAAGGCCGCCGGCGACCAGGTCATCAAGGCCACCCTGGTCAACGACCGCGGCGTCCACATCTGCAAGTCGATGTATGCCTGGGAGAAGCTCTTCGACGGAGCCACCCCTGAAAGCACCGGCATCAAGGGCGACCACCTTGTCGGCGACTGCTACGTGGCTTATGCCAAATATGAGAAGGAGCACCCCGAGGCCATAGAAGACGTCCACAGGATGCTCGTCAAGTGGGAGGAGGGCGACCCTCAGGTGCGCGCCCTCTGGGAGAAGATGAACGGCTGGGTGTTCGACGGCTTCGAGCAGACCTACAAGGCACTCGGCATCAGTTTCGACCGCACCTACTATGAGCACGACACCTACCTCCTGGGCAAGGAACTTGTGCAGAAAGGCCTGGATATGGGCGTATTCGTCAAGGATCCCGACGGCTCCGTGTGGTGCGACCTGACCGCCGACGGCCTGGACCGCAAGCTCCTGCTCCGTTCGGACGGCACTTCCGTGTATATGACCCAGGATCTCGGCACGGCAGAGCGCCGCTTCGCCGAGTATGACCTGGATTCCCACGTCTATGTGGTCGGCGACGAGCAGAACTACCACTTCCAGGTGCTCAAGCTCGTGCTGAAGAAACTCGGTTACGCCTGGTCCGACCAGATTTTCCACCTCAGCTACGGCATGGTGGAACTGCCCGAAGGCAAGATGAAGAGCCGCGAAGGCACCGTCGTGGACGCCGACGACCTCATCGAGAAGATGTACCAGGAGGCGAAGGCCACCAGCGAGGAGTCCGGCAAGCTGGACGGGATAGCAGAAGAAGAGAAGGAACGCCTCTTCCGCATGATAGGGCTCGGCGCTCTCAAGTACTTCATACTCAAGGTGGATCCAAAGAAGAAGATGCTTTTCAATCCAAAGGAGTCCATCGACTTCAACGGCAACACCGGCCCCTTCATCCAGTACACCCACGCCCGTATCTGCAGCATACTCCGCAAGGCGGAGGAGGCCGGCGTCAAAGCTGCCCTCTCTGCTGAAGCAGTGCTCAGCCCCAAGGAGATACGCCTCGTCAAGCTGCTTGCCACATATCCCCAGAAGGTGGCCGAAGCCGCTGCCGCCTACTCCCCGGCCCTCATCGCCAATTTCGCCTACGACCTGGCTAAGGAGTTCAACCAGTACTACCACGAAACTCCCGTGCTCAAGGAGCCCGATCCCGTGCTGCTTTCGATGCGCCTCGCCCTCATCGGCACCCTCGCATCCACGCTGCGCAAGGCAATGGGCATCCTCGGCATAGAACTTCCTGAAAGGATGTGATTCCGGCGCAGGACTATATGTTCCCGACTTCCATAAAGGAAGTCCAGGCACTCGGATGGGACTACATCGACGTCATCTTCTTCACGGGAGACGCCTTTGTGGACCATCCGAGTTTCGGTACCGCCTGCATTTCCCGCTGGCTGCAGAAGGCCGGCTACAGGGTGGCGGTGGTGCCGCAGCCCAACTGGCGCGACGACCTGCGGGATTTCCGCAAGCTCGGCGCCCCGCGCCTCTATTTTGCAGTCAACGCCGGCGCGATGGATTCGATGGTGAACCACTACACCGCAGCGAAGCGCCTCCGCCACGACGACGCCTACACCCCTGAAGGCCGCGCCGGGCAGCGTCCCGACAGGGCCGTGACCGTCTATACCCGCATCCTCAAGCAACTCTGGCCCGACGTGCCCGTGGTCATAGGCGGCGTCGAAGCCTCCCTGCGCCGCCTCACGCACTACGACTACTGGGACGACCGCCTCATGCCCTCCATCCTCGTGGACAGCGGCGCCGACTGGCTCTGCTACGGCATGGGCGAAAAACCCATGCTCGCCCTCACCCGCGCCATCGAAAAAGGCTGGTCGAAGCATCAAATAGAGCAACTCCCTCAGCTGGCATTCTACCGTATCGGCAGCAAAGTTGGCGCAGCGGAGACTGGCAGTGGTTCCCGAAACTGTGGCCGCCCATGGCCACATGAATGGGAGGGGCCCGCTGCGAAGCAGTGGGAGGGACGGAGCGAAGCGGAGGTTTCGGGAACTGCTGCCAGCGCAGCGGAGCCGTTCATCCTTCATTCATACGAGGAGTGCTGCCGGAGCAAGCAGGCATTTGCGGAGAACTTCCACCATATAGAGATCTACGCCAATATGCTGCACCCCCCGGTGCTCATAGAGCCCGTGGGCCAGGGCTACGTGCAGGTCAACCCCACCTGCGACCCCTCCACTACTGCGGAAATGGACTCCTACTGGGACCTTCCGTTCACCAAACTCCCGCATCCCCGCTACAAAGGCAAACGCATCCCCGCGTACGATATGATCAAAGACAGCATCATCACCCACCGGGGCTGCTTCGGCGGCTGCAACTTCTGCACAATCGCCGCCCACCAGGGCAAATTCATCCAGAGCCGCAGCGAGGAAAGCATACTGAAAGAAGTACGGAAACTGGCCGCGATGCCCGAGTTCCACGGCAACATTTCCGATGTCGGAGCCCCCACGGCCAATATGTACGGAATGACCGGCCAGGACCCCGGCCGCTGTGAAAAGTGCCGCCGCAAATCCTGCCTCTACCCGGCTCCCTGCGTGAATCTGGACCGTTCCCACGAAAGGTTGCTGCGGCTCTATGAACGCATCGACGCAGTCAAGGGCGTGCGCCATTCCTACATAGGCAGCGGCATACGCTACGATCTCTTCCTCGATGAAAAGGGCTTCGTGGACAAGACCTCTTGTCCGTATCTGGAGACCGTGATGCTCAGGCACACATCCGGCCGTATGAAAGTGGCCCCGGAGCACACTTCCGACAAGGTGCTGGGCTATATGGCCAAGCCGTCGTTCCGCCTTTTCGAGCGCCTGCGGAAGGAATTCGACGGCATAAACCGCAGGCACGGGACCCACGTGGAGCTGGTGCCGTATTTCATTTCGTCGCACCCGGGCTGCACCCTGCGGGATATGCAGGAACTGGCCCACCACCCCGCCCTGAAGGGCATCTGGATGGACCAGGTGCAGGATTTTATGCCCACACCGATGACCACCAGTTCAGTGATGTTCTACAGCGGGATCGATCCCCGCACGATGAAGCCGGTGTTCGTGGAACGCGATCCCGAGCGCAAACGCCAGCAGAAGTCCCAGTTCTTCAGGAAGAAGGCCTAGCGGCTAAACTGTCGGGGAAGGGGTGGTGACACTGATTGTCATCACCAACAACCGGATGGCGCAAGACTCTTAAAAGAGGTGAGCAGAAAACCGATGAATCAAGGCGGTTTTTTTGTTCACCTCCCCCTCAAATCAGCCTCCTGGAAGTCAAAACAGGGAGAGGTGTTCATACAGAACGAACAGGATGAAGGTTTTCTGTTCACCTGTCGGGCCGCCTGAGATTCTTCGGCTCACCTGTCGGGCCGCCTGAGATGCTTCGGTTCACCTGTCGGGCCGCCTGAGATTCTTCGGTTCACCTGTCGGGCCGCCTGAGATTCTTCGGTCGCTACGCTCCCTCAGAATGACACCGGGATGTCATTTTGAGCGCCAGAGATGTCATCCTGATTTCCGTGATGTCATTCTGCCCGGGAACTGGTCGCTAGGGACACCAAGCCCGAGCCGTCGGAATGGAAGGCCCCGGTCTTCATTCCGTCCGAAATGATAAGAATATTTTGTCAATACTGAGCCACCCGTGATCGAGATTTTTGCCGGAAGGCCGAGACGGTTGTAGGGGGTGGCGCAGGTCCCCACTCTCTTTGGCGCAGGCCCCCACTCTCTTTGGCGCAGGCCCCCACTCTCTTTGGCGCAGGTCCCCACTCTCTTTGGCGCAGGCCCCTACTCTCTTTGGCGCAGGCCCCTACCCCCTTTGGCGCAGGTCTGTTTTTGGGCAAGGGGCCTGCGCCACTGGCATGCACAGGAAGCCGTTTCGCGGTGCAGGTCCCCACTTCTTTTTCGGACCTGCGCCAAACAAGCGGGGACCCGCGCCGCAATAATGTCATTCCGCGCTATTCCGAGCGCGCGAAGACAACGTCAGCACTCCCACATTGTCTTCGCGAAGGGTTTTGCGGCCGTTTCGCCTATTCCGAGCGCGCGAAGACAACGTCAGCACTCCCACATTGCCTTCGCGAAGGGTTTTGCGGCCGTTTCGCTCATTCCGAGCGCGCGAAGACAACGTCAGCACTCCCACATCGTCTTCGCGAAAGATTTCCACAAAGGCAGCAGCAACCTCCCCGGCACCCACGGCCGGCTTGCGGCCAAACTGTCGGGGAAGGGGTGGTGATAAAGGGCCTGGGAAAACGTTAGTATTTATGGCCGCTCAGGAAGAAGGCCTAGCGGATGGAGACGAGCTGCTCGGAGGTCTCCTCTTCGCCGCCTATGAAGAACGTGTCGTGGCGCACCATCCCGTAGCCTTTGGCGTACCAGGTATATGTGATGCGGTCACGCTTGTAAAAAGGGGCCCTTTCGAGCTTGTGCTCCCGGACCACTATGCAGTCGAAAGTGCCGGCCGGCACGGTCACGGACTCCTGCCGGACAACCTTCCGTTCGGTGTAGTCTATGGTATATTTAATTCCGTTCCAGGCCACTACGGCGTGGATATCATCCAGCGTGTCTCCCGGCTTCAGCGTGGCTGGAAGCAGGGAAGTCCCTCCGCTTGCCGTGAAATCGAAGGCGGCAAAGCGCTGCTTTGCAGCCACAACGGCGGCCTGCGCCACATCCAGCTCCACCGTGCCGTCGGGATGGAGGGTGACGAACGATGAGACCGGGCTCCTGAGCGGGGATTTCATCTTGCCGGAGATGATGGTGGTGGTGAAATCCACCTTCATCGAGCCGTCTTCCAGCGTCTGCTTCGACTTGATGCTGGATTTGTGGGTCCAGCTCAGGTCTTCCGATCCGGGGGCATAACGCTCATAATGCAGGGTGGCGCCGGGGGTGGTGAAAAAATAGCCCTGAGGCGGCGCTGCATGGCAGACCGCGCAAATCAGGGCCAACAACAGTGATAATCTCTTCTTCATCTTAAGATTCCTTCCAGATCACTTGCCAGAGAGGTATTATAGCCTTTCGAAATATAGAAAACACGTCCGAAACTGTCGCAGAGCGCAATTATCGGAAGCGTGGTGCCGGGAGTGCCAATCGCCGCGAATGAATGGAGCAATTTATCGTCAAATTCGGGATAAAGCTTTACCACCGGGCGCCCCCATGCGTTGATCCTGTCCGCTGCTGATGCAAGCTCGCGCAGGGCGTGGTTGGTCGGTTCGTTTCCCTTGTCGCCGAGCAGGCAGAGCAGGAACTCACCCCGTCCTGTGGCGCTAAGAAGGCTTTCCGCGTCGAAATTGCCAATCACCGAAAGTTCACCGTCTGTGCTCCTCAGGTGGACGGGAACTTCAACAGTGCCGTTGCCGCCGGGCACGGTGAAGAACTCCATACTTGCGAGCACGCTGCCGTCCTGCAGGCGCGTGCCGGTGGTCAGCAGGTAATAGCCTGCATCGCAGATGAGAATCTCCGTCTCGTCCTGCCTGAGCCCCCATCCTTCCGGATACTCGAGCAGCCGGATGCCTTCCGGATGGATTGCCGAAAGGGTGAAATGGCGGTAGTACTCGGGGTTGGGGACGGAAGAGCCTGCTTCCAGGCGAGGCATGATGTTGCCTTTGTCGCTTTGGGGGGCTTTCTCTTCGCCGAATTTCACGTCAGTCCATAAATCCTTCTGGAAGTACTGGGTCTTGCCCGTGACAGGGTCGATCCTGGCGGGGAATCCGAGCGTCCTGCACAGGGCGACGAAGAAAATGTCGCGGGCTTTGGAATCGGCAAGGCGGGAGCGCCAGACGGCCGCGGGAGCCGTGCGCAGGCGCTGCGGGTTGCGGTTTTCGACAATCTTTATGCTGTCACGCACCCAGGCCACCACCTCCTCGGGGGAGTGCAGGCGGGCGGCAATTCCGGAGGAAAGCACTTCACCGCGGAAGGGCCGCAGGGGCTCCAGCTCCACGCGGGGCGAGAGCACGTCTTTATCCGTGGATTCTATGCACAGGGCGTCCACCAGCACAGAGGCCGTCACATCGCCCCTGTCCTTGGCGGGGAGCATATCCAGCAGGCGCTGCCCCTCTTCGCCGCGGGCGGCAAGGAAGGCGTCGGCTTCGGGATTGTTGTGCGGGTGGGAACTCCGGATAGCATCCTCTTCGGAAAGCCTGCGGCGGTTCACTTCTTCCTGCTCAGGAGTGGCTCCCGAGGGGATGGGATTCTCGGGCGGGGGCACAATTTCGACGTCGGCGCTGAAACGCTCGCCGATGCTGTGGTCCAGCCGTACGGTAACTCTGTCGGAATCAGCCTTCGCAAAACCGAAACGCCCGTCCTTCTGCGCCCAGACCAGCATGTCGCCAAGGCCGGTATCGAGCGCGGCGGTGCCGTCCGCTCCGGTGGTGTAGGATGCCACCGTGTAGAACTCGGCGTAGTTGTAGATCTTGAAGTCCACCCGGGCTCCTTCAGCCGGAGCATCGCCGTCCAGCACCGTGACGGTGGTGCGGCGGGCGGGCACGTAGCCGCGTATCACGTTGATCTCCGTGTAGCAGGGTGTCCGCTGGATCACGTCTTCGGGGCCGTCGTAGTCGCCGTACACCTTCGTGTGGAGGATGAGGGCTCTGGACACCGGGGCGTTGAACCAGGCGTTGTCCAGGGTGGGAGCGGGCTCGCAGGCGCCCAGGAAATGCCAGCGGCCGTCGGTGTAGACCTCCACCCAGGCGTGGTTGTCGTCGGTGTGGGCCCAGCGGGGCGTATATACCTGGCGCGCCGGAATGCCTGCAGCGCGCAGGGCCGCTACCGCCAGCACCGACTCCTCCCCGCAGCGGCCCACGCCCCTGCGCACCGTCGCCATCGGGGCGCTCGTCCTCGCGTCCGACGGCTCGTAGCACGCCTGCTCGTGGCACCAGTGGTTGATTTCCAGCGCCGCCTGGGTGATGTCCATACCTTTCACGCGGGCGCACAGAGTGTCTGCATATACGGTCCGGAAGTCATCCAGCGATTCATTATTCACCCTGAGCGGCAGCACGAAATGCCGGAACTCCCTCTCCGGGACGTCCCAGCCCATCTTCTCGCGCACCTCCAGAGTCTTCGCCACATTCGCCTCCCAGAACTCCCTGGGATACATCAGGCTGTCCGGCAACGGCATCGATTCATACAGCCATTCCACATAGTCGACCTTCCTGCCGCAGCAGCAAAGCACGAGCACCGTTAAAGCAACTGCAATCCTCTTCATCTTACGGGAGCTGGGGAAGGCCAAGGTCCTTGAATGTGCGGTCGGCGGGGACGGGCGGCAGAGGCTTGCGGTCTTTAAGCTGCTCGAGGGCCACTTCCACGGCTTTGAGCAACTGCTCGTCGGTGCCGGCGTATTCCTTGACCGGGTCGTTGTCGATAAGTATATCCGGATCCACGCCGTGATTCTCCACTATCCACTGGCCGGTCGCCCTGTCGTAGTTCGTGAAGAAAGGCACACGCACGTCGGTGCCGTCCATGTAAGGCAGCGGGCCACTGATTCCCACGATGCCGCCCCAGGTGCGGGTACCAATCACGGTGCCGAGTTTGTTCGCCTTGAAACTCCATGGGAACAAGTCGCCGTCGGAAGCGGAATACTTGTTGATCAGCAGCACCTTGGGACCGGTGTGAGTCGCGTCTGGGACGGTGCCGGTCATCGTGGACGTACGGCTCATGGTCATACGGTAAACCTCCCTCTTGAGCCTCTCGATGAGCATGGGGGACACGTTGCCGCCGCCGTTGGCTCGGTCGTCGATGATGAGCGCCTCCTTGTCCACCTGCGGATAGTAGTAACGGGCGAACTCGCTTAGGCCCTCGGGACCCATATCGGGAATGTATATGTAGCCGACCTTGCCGCCTGACAGTTCGTCCACGGTCTTTATGTTCTTCTGTACCCACTCATAGTGGTAGAGGGGGTATTCATCGGGTATCGGCTTCACGACCACTTTTCTGCCGCCATCGGAAGGCTTGGCTGAAACGGTCAGTTCGGTGAGTACGCCGGACTTGCCGACAAGCAGGCTGTAGATATTGTCCACGCCTTTCACGCTCACTCCGTCCACTGCTGTGATATATTCTCCTGCCTTCACGCCGAGTCCCTGCTCGCCGAGTGGAGAGCGCAGTTTTTCGCTGTAGGGAGCCCCTTCAAGTATGCGGTCGATCTTGAAGAAACCGCTCTTGTCGCGGGAAATCTGTGCCCCGAGCAGGCCCATATCGACGCGGGCTGGCTTAGGATACTCGCCGGGGGAGACGTAGGCGTGGCCGCAGCCCATTTCGGATATCATTTCGCCTATGACATAGTTGAGGTCAAGGCGTGTGCGGACATAGGGAAGCAGGACGGAGTACTTGTCCTTGATGGCCTTCCAGTCGCGTCCGTGCATATTTTCAACGTAGAATCCGTCGCGGAACGCCCTCCATACCTCGTCGAATATCTGGGGCCACTCCTCGCTGTAGTCTATGATGGCGTTGCAGTCGTCAGTGGAGATGGTTTCTCCGTGCATCTTGGCGTCAAGCCTGGCTACTGAGAATTTGCCGCCTTCACGGAGCAGGACTTTCTTGTCGCCGTTGCGGTAGCTGAAAAAGCCCTTCGTGCATTCTTCGTCGGATTGCTTTTCAAGGTCGAAGACACGGGTGCCGCCACGTCCGGAATACCATATCTTCTTGCCGTCCGAATAATAATTGCGGCCGCTGAACGGAAGCTTCACTATACGTGCAAAGATGCCCTCGGGCACGATTTTGACTTCAACCTCCGGCTTGGCGGGGGCCCCTTCGTCCTTCTTGCCCTTGTCTTTTTTATCCGCTTTTTTTTCGGCTTTTTGTTCGCCGTCCTTAGGAAGCAGCGGGGAAGGCGTGGCGGAGTCGAGCAGGGCGATGTAGGCAGAGCTCATATTGCCCAGCGTGAAGTTCCATTCAACTCTGTTGTACTGCGGGTCGATGTCGCGGTCTGAACTGAATATCAGGTATTTGCCGTCGGATGAGAAGACGGGGCCGCTACTGTTGTACCAGCGCTCAGTGACGGGATATTCCTTGCCTGATGCCAGTTCGTACACATAAACGACGTTCATTTCATTCTTTGCGGGGCGCGTGTAGGTGAGCCATTTGCCGTCGGGAGAGAAGTGGACTGCATAGAATTCGGCCTCCGGGTTCTGGAGTACGGTGCGGCGCTCGCCGGTGGCAATCTGCACTTCCACGATACGGTTCTTGCGGTCGCCATAGAATATGGACTTGCTGTCCGGAGCCCACTGCAGGCCGCGGATGTAGGTGTCGGAACCGGATGTCAGTTGCCTGGGCTCACCGCCGGCATCCACGTCATAAAGATAGATTTCGGTTTCGCCGGTGGAGTCGCCGATCCAAGCGATGTATTTGCCGTCGGGGCTCCAGTCGGCACTGCGGTCGTTGGAACCGGGGCTGCGGCTGATGTTGCGCGTAACTCCTTTGCCCACAGGGATATCGAACACCTCGCCGCGGGCTGTCGCCACCATCCTCGTGCCGTCGGGAGAGAGGGCTGAGCCGGTGATGCGCTTGCCGACCGCGCGCCTTTCGGGACGTGCCTGGATGTTGTCGCCGGCAAGTGTCACGGGCACCTTGGCGCAACTGCCGTCGGCAGGGTTGAACCTCCATATCCATCCGCCGTTCTCGAAGACTATGGTCTTGCCGTCGGTGCTGGGGAATTTGATGTCATAATCCTTGAAATCAGTAACTTTCGTGGTCTTGCCTGATTTGGTCTCATAGCAGAAAAGGTTCATTGTCATATCCCTGTCGGAGGCGAAGTAGATCTTGTCGCCAATCCACATGGGGAAGATGTCCTGGGCGTCGTTCGAAGTGATGTTGGACACTTTCTTCGCCTTCGGGTCCCAGATCCAGATGTCGTCGGCCATACCGCCGCGATAGTACTTCCAGGTGCGGAATTCACGCATCACGCGGTTGTAGGCCAGCTTTTTGCCGTCGGGCGACCAGCTGCAGAAGCCGCCTTCCGGGAGGGGAATCTCTTCCGGCATTCCGCCTTTCGGGGATACTTTATACAGCTTGGCGGCGAAGCCGTCGCTGATGCGATTGCGGAAGACTATGCTCTTGCCGTCCGGGGTCCAGTTCATCACTATGTTGTTCGGGCCCATACGGTCGCCCATATCGTCGCGGCTGTTGGTTGCGGTCCAGGTGAGGCGTACTGGCTCGCCGCCCTCGGCCGGGATGAGATAAACCTCACGGTTGCCGTCGTATTCTCCGGTGAAAGCGATCTGCTTTCCGTCGGGGGAGAAGCGGGCGAACGCTTCGTAGCCCAGGTGGGAAGTAAGGCGCCGGGCTTCACCGCCGGCTGCGGGCACAGTCCACAGGTCGCCGGCATAGGTGAACACTATTTCGTTGCCGTTGGTTGCGGGAAAACGCAGGAGACGGGCCTCTTCGCGAGCCGTACATACTCCGGAAATAAACAGGGCGGCCAGAATGGCCGGCAGGATGTACTTATTCATACCAACATTATTTTTTCGCAATATAAGAAAGTTTTTGCTAAATTTGAAAGCTAAACCTATTGCCAGTATGTCAAAATATTGGGGCAGAAACCGATGGTATTACATCCTGCGGCCTTATGTGGACCATATCGCCCGCAGCAGTTTTGCAAGCATAGAAGTGGAAGGCAGTGTCCCGGACGACGGACGCGCCGTGGTTTTTGCGCCCAACCACACCAATACACTCCTGGATCCTCTGGTGCTGCTTCAGCACTTCCCCCGGAAGGCCATACTTTTCGGAGCAAGGGCCGACATATTCAACAAGCCCCTGGCTGCCAAGCTGCTGCACTTCCTTTATATGGTTCCCCTTGCCAGGGAACGCGACGGGCGCAGCAGCGTGGAAAAGAACCTGGAGGTCTTCCCGGTGATCATCGACGTGCTGAAAGACGGAATCCCCTTCTGCCTTTTCCCCGAGGGTGCCCATAAGCTCAAGCATACCCTCCGCCCCCTTCGCAAGGGGACGCAGCGCATAGCTTTCGAGAATGCCGCCGTCCAGCCCACCTGCGTGGTGCCTGTGGGCTTGGAATACAGCGACTTCCTGACTTTCAGGGGCCGTTGCAAGATGCGTTTCGGCGATCCCATAGACGTGAACGGATTCATCGAGGCGCACAAGGACGATCTGAAGTCCGACCAGTACGAGGCTTTCGGAGATCTGCTCTGGAACCGTATGGCCGGCCTTATCAACTATATTCCGGAAGACGAAAATTATGAGAAGCGCCTGGACGAGACCATGCCTGTGCCTCCCAGGCCCTGGTGGCGCATACCCCTGGCTGTCATCACCTTGCCATTCTTTGTGGCCGCTGCGGCGCTGTCCCTCCCTATGTGGCTCCCGGCAGAGCTTATCTGCCGCTTCAAGATCAAGGACAAGGCGTTCAGCAATTCGGTGCGTTTTCTTTGCAAACTGTTTCTCAGCCCGTTGGTGCTTATCCTCTGGGCCGTGCTTGGCTTCTGCCTCCTGTCTCCGCTGGCCGCGGCTGGCGTGCTGGTGTATTTCCTCTTCTCGTACAGCATTTTCTACGATTGGCTAAACCTTGTCTTATGGAAGCACAGACGACTATCCTGACGGCGGAAGAACTTCAGAAGTTCATAGGAATCAAAGGCTTTTTCGGCCGGTTCATAGCTAAGTCATTGTTGAAACTCTTCCGGATCGACGAGGCGAACCGTATCCAGAACAAGTATCGCGACTATACCGGGCCCGAATTCTCTGCCCGTGTGCTGGAGGAATGCGGAGTGAGCTGGGAAATCCCTCAGGAGCAGCTATCCAACATTCCCGCCGAAGGCGGATTCATCACCATTTCCAACCATTCCTACGGCAGCATCGACGGAATGATACTGAGTTGCGTCGTTGGCTCCCGCCGGCCGGATTACAAAATACTGACCACCTTCCTTCTGTCCCTTATCCCCAGCCTCCGGGACAGTTTCCTGGCTGTCGATAATTTCAGCTCCGGGGGCGCCCGCAGCATACAGGGCATACGCCAGGCCCTGGGTCACCTCGCTTCCGACTGCCCGCTGGGGCTTTTCCCCGCCGGGGAAGTGGCCACATGGCAGAAGAAGGGCGAGCGAACAGCCCTCGGAAAGGGCCGCGTCATCGAAGACAGGCCGTGGGCGGACAACATAATCAAGCTTATCCGCAGGTCCGGAATGCCTGTGGTACCCATTTATTTCGACGGCGGTAATTCAAAGCTCTTCCATCTTCTGGGCTGTATCCACCCCCGGCTCCGCACGGTGCGTCTCGTCCAGGAGCTTTTCAACAAGAGGGGTACCTGCGTGAAAGTGCGGATAGGCCGTCCCATACTTCCCGTAGAGACGGAGGGTCTGGACCTTGACACCTATGGAAAGTACCTTCGCAGCCGCTGCTATGCCCTCGAGTCGGAATGCCGGGAAACCCCCGTACACGAGTCTATGCAGCATGCCGAGCCGGTTGCTCCGGAAACCGACCAGGCGCTTGTTCGCGCCGAAATTGAAAGGATTTCCGACCGTATGCTGTTCGAGAATGCCGGCTACAGGTGTTATCTGACCCGGAGCGACGACGTGCCGTCCATCATGAAGGAACTCTCCCGGCTGCGGGAACTCACTTTCCGTGCGGTCGGCGAAGGCACGGGCAACGCCTGCGACACCGACAAGTACGACAGTTACTATTACCAGCTGATACTCTGGCACATGGAGGATGCCTGCATTGCCGGCGCCTACCGTATAGGCGTGGGAAGCGAGATCATGGCGATGCCGGGAGGTGCTTCCGGATTCTATACCACGTCTCTTTTCAGGTATAAGCCCGGCACAGACGCCATGCTTCGGGAGACCGTCGAACTTGGCCGCAGTTTTGTGCTGGAGAAGTATCAGGGGGAATTCCTGCCGCTCCGCCTGTTGCTGACGGGCATCGTGTACACCCTGCTCAAGTTCCCTGATGTCAAGTATATGATAGGTCCGGTGAGCCTGAGCTCAAGCTACCCCGACCTGTATAAGAGCTTGATAGTCAGATTCTTTATGCGCGCATACGGGGCTCCTGAAAAAGACCGATACGCCGAGCCGACGCATCCCCTGAAAGAGAATTTCCTCAGGGTGGATCCCGAGCCTCTCCTGGCCTCGGTGGGCGATGCGGATGCTCTGGACAAGCTGATTGTCAACATGTCCGGGGGCGCCTGGAGGCTGCCGCCCCTGATGCGCGCCTATGTGGCCTGGGGCGCCCGTATGGTGTGCTTCAACGTGGATCCCGATTTCAACGACAGCGTGGACGGCCTGATCCATTCGCGCCTTTCGGAATTCCCGGAGCGGATGATAAAAATGCTCTTCCGTTCCGCAGGGGAGGAAGAGCTTGAAAGAATTATCCGCCGTTTCAGCTGAAACTTCAGCTATTCCAGCACGTTACCGGTGCGGTAGTCTTGCCTGGTGGCGTAGTTGTAGTCTTCGCATACGATGCGTACAGCGTCCTTCACCAGGGCCCTGGGGTTCATCGCGAGCACGCCGTTCCGCACGCGGATGTACTGTATCGGCATATACTGATGCAGCATGCCCATAGGGATGTCGGCGCCTTCGAGGTTGGCGAAAAGCTTTGCCATTGCGGCTTCGATGCGGGGATCCGGCATATAGTAGCGGCTGCGGTCGGAGTAGCTGTAGGCGCGCTTGAGTGCCTGTTCCTTGGGCGTGCCGTGGTAGTATTTCTGCCAGTTTTTGGGATTCTCCAGCATGGCCTGCTCCACCACTTCGATGTAGTTGGAACGCTTCGCGGGCTCGTCTATTAGTTCGGCTTCCATGTGGGCGAGGGCGAAGAGGGCTTCGCGGGCTGCGAAAGTCAGGGCCGGTCCCACCTTCAGTATGCCTATGCCGTCTTCGACCATCTGCCGCAGGGCCTGCGGGCTCTGGTAGTCGGTGGAGTGGCCTTCGAACATCAGCTCCGGGAAGTCTTTCAGCCTGGCGCAGAGGGCTTTGGCGTCGGGACGGTTGTACATATGCACGTCGGCATCGCCGAATTCCACGCCCGGCTGCACCACCACGGCGATGACGTACTGCCATTTGTCGGAAAGGCCTTCGCGGGCGAAGACTTCCTTGTAGGCCTTGACGGTGGCTGCAAAGGCGTCGGGATCGGTGACCTGCATCTCCTCCTTTTCCTGTGCGCCGCCGGGAATGGGCACTTCGCTGCCTATGATGTAGACGGGGTGCACTGCAGTGGGATCCTGCTTGTGCAGCTCCTCCCAGGCGGCTTCTGCCACTCGCATCAGGATGGCACCGCGGCGGGCAATCGTCTGGTCGCTGAGGGGCTGGCTGCGGTCGTCGTCGGCGACGCGCATGCTGGTGTCGAGGTGGATTTTGGTGTAGCCGGCGGCGGCGTACTGGCGCACCATTTCCTTCGCATTCTCCATGGCTTCGGCCTCGGGCTGGTTCTGGAAGGGCTGAGGGCCGAGGTGGTCGCCGGCAAGGATGATTTTCGAGCGGTCGAAGCCAATGCGGTCGGCAATGCGCCAGACGTAGTCGCGGTAGTCGGCCGGCTTCATTCCGGTGTAGCCGCCGAACTGGTTGACCTGGTTGGAGGTGGCTTCGATGAGCACGCTGTCGCCGAAGCGCCCGGCCTGCTCGAGTACGCCTTCTATCACTATCTCGTTCGCGGTGCAATAAGAGGGAATACCGGCCGGTATTCCCTCCCTTCGGGCCGCGATGAGTTTCATCATCGGGTTCTGTGTCATTATTTTATCTCCCAAACGCCTCCCTTTCCGAAGACTTTGTCCATAAGTTCATCATAGAAGCAGCCGCGCTTGGCAAGGTCGAGGAGGTTGATTCTCCAGCGCATAAGCTGCACGTAATCGGTGATTCTGCGGAGGTCTGCGCGGGTTGCGCCGATCTCTTCGGGAGAGGTCGGGGCGCCGGCACGGCGGAACATGTCGCGCATCTTCTCGAAGCTCCAGACCTGGGCCTGCAGCTTCTTCTTGAGCTCGGGCCAGTTTTCCTTGACCTTCTGCAGCTGTACGCGGACTTCCTCCTTGGGCTGCCATTTCTTCGTGATTTCTTCGTAGCCGAGGGTGGGGACGGGGAAGTCGGCGTAGATCTTCTTTGCTCTCTCCTGTTCTTCTTCGAGGCTGGGCCAGGCTTCGACGCACTTGTCGACGTCGAGCTTGCTGAGGTCCATTTCGAAAAGGGCGTCGAAGAATGCGCAGAGGGTGAGTTCACCGATGGCGACCTGGAAACCGTGGGACACGGGACGGCCGTTGTTGGTGTGGTGGGTCATATCCCAGTAGTGGCCGTAGAGGTGCTCGGCGCAGGATGCGGGGCGGCTAGATCCGGCCACTTCCATGCCTATTCCGGCGAGGGTGAGGCCGAGGAAGAGCTTCTCGATGGCCTCGGGCTTGCCGTTGCGCACGCCTTCAGGGTCGTCCAGCATATCCTTCAGGGAGTCCTGGGTGATGTGCCAGCTCGGCGGGTCTATGGGTTCGGTGCCGAAGAGGTCGGCGATCATCCATTCGGCTCCGGAAGTCACCTTTGCGGCGAGGTCGGCATAGCCGGCGGCGGACAGGAACCAGGGAGCGGATCCGAGGACCTTGGAGTCGGCCACGATCACGAGGGGAGCGTTGGACTTGATGTTTATCTTGGCGCCGCGCTCGTCGTTGACGATGGCGGAAGAGGAAGTGTAGCCGTCCACGGAGGCTGTTGTGGCCACGCAGATGTACTGCTGGTTGTGGCGGAAGGAGCCGAGCTTCGCGAGGTCGTTGATCACGCCTGCGCCAACGGCAATAAGGATGCCCTTTTCGTCTTCAATCACTTTGTCCACCATCTCGACGTATTTCCAGTCGGGGTGGAAGCGGTCGTCGGTGATGATGAAGGTGGTGGCGGGAACGCCGGCCTTTGCCAGTTCGTAGAATACCCGCTCGCCTGCGACTTTCCAGGTGATCTTATCGGCGAACACTATCGCCTTCTGTCCCGGGAAAAACTTGTTGAAGAGACCCGGCACGCGGTCCAGGATGTCCTCGCCGAATTCCAGCGCCTTGGTGGCGACTGAAACCTCAAGGGCCTGTTTGATAACTTTTTGTGTGTCCATATACTGTAGATATAGTTGTTTCCGAACCCTAAAATTAACGATTTTTCTCGTTTTATGCAAAAATATCGTATCTTTGCCGCCGGAATTGAGGTATGGTGTAATGGTAGCACTACAGATTTTGGTTCTGTCTGCCCAGGTTCGAATCCTGGTACCTCAACGAAAAAAGGACGCCTGCGCGTCCTTTTTTTCGTTATGGCTCCCTGAAAGTGACCTCCAGGCCGTCTTCGGCGGCGCGGATGGGGTCGGGAAGTCCGGCGTTGATGTCTCGGGGATGGAGGCTCGAGGCCATGTGGGTGAGGTAGACCTTCTGGCCCGCCGGCATGTGGAGACGCCCGGTTTTCAGCAGCACGCGGACGGTGTTGGCCACCGTGGCGGTGCTGGAATGGCAGTAGAGGCGGAAGTCGTCCGGGTCGGCCATGGTGGCTTCCATAATGAGGGCGGTGATGCCGTAGGCCTCGCGGTGGGCGTCGATGCCGGCAAGGCGGGCGGAACGCCCCGGAATGCCGCTGGTGTCGGTGGCGTAGAGCAGCCGCACGCCGCCTTTCTCGATCAGGTAGATCTGGGACTCCTCCATCGCGTTATCGGTGGGGTGGTTGGCAAGCAGGGGGGTGACGGCTATGTCGCCGGTTATCACCGGAGTGCCCACGTAGGTGGGGATGATTGCAGGCATCTCCACCCCGGCTTCCTTTGCCGCCTGGCGGTAGGCCTTCACGGCCACGTCGTACCAGCTGTGGTTGAGGTACACCCGCCTGACGCCGATCCTGAGGGCGGCGGAGGGCTGGAAGTGGTCGCTGTGGGAGTGGGTGTAGAATATGGTGTCTATGCGGGTGCCCGGGGGCAGCATGTCGAGGGAGTCGTCGGTGAAGTCGATCAAGAAGCGGCCGTCCACGAGTATGCTGCTGTGCCGGCGGCCCTTGCCGGTGCGGCCTTTTCCACTGGCGGCGCCGGTGCCGAGGAACTTGACCCTCAGGCCGGCAGATTCCTCGCTGACGCCCGGAATGGCAGGGGCAGGGGCCAGTGAGGAAGGGGCCGCGAGGGCGGGGGTGGCAGCGGCGGCAACGGCAATGGTGGCGGCGCTTTTAAGAAAGTCTCTGCGTTTCATCGTTTTTCTTTGAAAAATTCTGCTACGAGCCGGGAGCATTCCTCTGCGAGCACGCCGCCGGCTACTTCGGTCCTTGGGTGCAGCAGGGAAGGGGAGTAGAGGGAATAGCCGCGCTTCGGGTCGGGGGCGCCGAAGACTATCCGGGCGGTCTGGGCCCAGCAGAGGGCGGCCGCGCACATGGGACACGGCTCTACTGTTACGTATAACGTGCAGTCCTGCAGGTACTTGCCCCCGAGGGCCTCGGTCGCTGCGGTCAGCGCGATCATCTCGGCGTGGGCGGTGGGGTCATGGAGGCGCTCGGTCATATTGTGCCCCCGGGCGATAATCCGTCCGCGGGCCACCACCACGGCTCCGATGGGCACCTCCCCCTCACTGCGGGCCGCCTGGGCCTCCCGCAGCGCTTCCTTCATATACTGTTCGTCAATAGATGACATTCAACCAGGGGGCGTTTTTCTCCAGCCAGGGCTTCATCGTGAACGGGATGTCCGTGCACATTGCGTCGGAGCCAAGATAGGCGGCCAGCATGAAGTCTTCGATCTTGTGGGTGGGCCACAGGCTCACGATCATTCCTTCCTTGTGGGCCTTTTCCACCATCTTGCGGGTGGTGCCATCAGTCTTGCATCCCATCACCCAGATGTCTTCTTTCTTGCAGGTCTCGATAGTCTCGTCGGTGACGCCTTTCGAGAAGATAATCAGCAGGTTGGACTCGGGGCCCCTGCTCTTGAGATCCGGGTGGGCCTGCTTCAGGTAGCGAAGGCCGCGAAGGTCGGAGGAAGTGAAACGTAGCAGGGAGTTTTTGGTGCGTATCGACATTGCCGCCTGGTACACGCGCTCCGCCACTTCTTCCACCAGCTCCTGGGGATAGAGCTCCACCGGCTTGGTCTTGAGCTCGAATTCCACGTAGAGATTGTCCTTGTCCTGCAGGAACTCGATGAATTCGTCGAATTTCATCAGCTTGTTGCCCTGCTTGGTGCGGAGCTGCTCGATTTCGGCGGATGTCTTCTGCTCGAAGATGCCCGTGCCGTTGGTGGTGCGTTCGAGGGTGTGGTCGTGGGTGAGGTAGAGCACTCCGTCTTTGGTGCGGCGGATGTCTGTCTCGAATCCGGTGTAGCCGGCGTCCCAGCTGTCCTGGAAGGCAATTGCAGTGTTCTCATCCCTTTCGAGGCGGCCGCCCCTGTGGGAGAAAGCCCGGATGGTCTGCGTCTGGGCGAATGCGCCTGCGGCGAGGCAGAGCGCAAAAGTGATGGCAATTATTTTCTTCATAGTTCCCAAATATAGCCAAGAAGTTTGAAACTTTCAAAAAAAATCCCATATTTGTGTTTCAATATGAAACTTTTTCTGATCGACGGCCACGCGCTCGTTTTCAAGATGTATTATGCCTTCCTGGGGCGCCCCATGGTGAATTCCAAAGGGGTGGACACGTCCATACTCTTCGGCTTCACGAAGTATCTCCTGGAGTTGGTGGAGCGTGAAAAGCCCACCCATCTCGCCGTGAGTTTCGACCCGCCGGGAGGCACTTTCCGCAACAAGCTGTACCCTGAGTACAAGGCCAACCGGGCCGAAACTCCCCAGCTCATCATCGACGCCCTGGAGCCCCTGACCGCAATAGTCAAGGCGCTGGACATTCCGGTGCTGATGATTCCCGGATTCGAGGCGGACGACGTGATAGGCTCGATGGCCGTGCGCAGCGCCGCCGAAGGCCTGGAAGTCTATATGGTGACTCCCGACAAGGATTACGGGCAGCTGGTTTCCCCGCACATCCACCAGTACAAGCCCGGAAAATCCGGCGCCGACAACGAGCTGCTCGGAGAGGCCGAGGTGTGCGAAAAGTGGGGAATAGACAGCACCAGGCAGGTCATCGACATCCTGACCATATGCGGAGACTCCTCCGACAACGTGCCTGGAGTGCAGGGCGTCGGGCCCGTGGGCGCGTCGAAGCTGCTGAAGAAATACGGCTCCGTGGAGGCGATTTATGACCACCTGGACGAACTTACGCCCCGCCAGCGCGACCTCTTCGAAGCTGCCCGCAGCCACATCGGCCTCTCGCGTGAACTTGTGACCATAAAGACCGACATCCCCCTGGAGGCGACGACGGCCGACATGGTGCTCGACCTGGCGTGGACTCCGGAAGTCGAGGCCCTCTTCAAATTATATGAATTCCCTTCCCTGATTCGCCTGGTGCGGAAGATTTCCGACGAAATCGGCAGCGCCGGCCCCCAGGTTTTCCATGCGCCGCCGGTGCGCAGCGTCGAGGTCAAAAAGGTGGAGCCCGCAGCCATCACCGACTCCCGCGTCGCCGTCCACTATTGCGACGGGACGCTCTATGTGGCTGATTCCCACGGAGTCGCTTCCGCCTCTCCGGAGTCGATGAAGGACCTGCTTGCCGACCCTTCCCGCACGAAAGCCGGCATAGGGCTCAAGCAGCAGATGGAAGAGCTCAGCCTGCTGGGCTGTCCGCTCAAAGGCCGCCTCGAAGACATAGAGCTGCTGCATTATCTGCTGGGCCCCGAGCGCAGCCACAAGCTCGACTTCCTCGCCTCCACGGTGCTTGGAGTGGAGATAACCGGCCATGCTGATATGGAGCAGGGCTCCCTGTTCGACGACGGCGAATCCGGCCCGGACCATTATCTGGAGGCGTCGGTACTGCTGCCGCTCGCGGATGCCCTGTTCGCCGAGATGGACCGCACCGATCCCCGGCTGCGGGAACTCTACGACAGCATCGAGGAGCCCCTTTCCGGCGTGCTCGCCCGCATGGAGATGACCGGCGTCAAGGTGGACCTGAAAGTGCTCCGCGACTATGCCGACAGCCTTCGCGTGCAGGTGGCGGAAAAGGAGTCCGAAGTCCGGAGGCTGGCCGGTGAGCCGTCGCTCAACGTGAATTCCCCCAAGCAGATAGGGGAAGTCTTATTCGAGAAGCTGAAGCTGGACCCGAAAGCCAAAAAGCCGAAGAAGGGCAACTGGCCGACGGACGAAAAGACGCTGCAGGACCTCTCCGGCCGCAGCCCCATCATCGAAGCCATACTCGACTATCGCGGCCTCAAGAAGCTGCTCGGAACCTACATCGAGCCGTTCCCGTCATACGTGAGCCCGCGCGACGGCCGCGTCCACACGACCTTCAACCAGGCGCTGACCGCCACCGGCCGCCTGTCGAGCTCGAACCCCAACCTGCAGAACATCCCCATACGCACCGAGCAGGGCCGCGAAATCCGCAAGGCCTTCGTGCCGGAAGCCCCCGGAGCGGTGATAATGAGTGCCGACTATTCCCAGATCGAGCTGAGGATTATGGCCCACCTGAGCGGCGACGAGCATCTTTGCGCCGCCTTCCGGGAGGGAATCGACATCCATTCCGCCACGGCGGCGAAAATCTTCCACATCCCCGTGGAGAAAGTCACCGCCAACGAGAGGCGCATCGCCAAGACCGCCAATTTCGGCATAATGTACGGCATATCCGCGTTCGGACTCAGCCAGAACCTCGGCTGCTCCCGCACGGAGGCCGCCAAACTCATCGAAGACTACTTCGCGTCCTTCCCCAGCATACGGGGCTGGATCGATGCCACCCTCGCTTCCGCGCGCGCCAACGGCTACGTCGAGACGCTGATGGGCCGCCGCCGCTACGTGACCGATATCAACAGCGGCAATGCCACCGTGCGCGCATTTGCCGAACGCAACGCCGTCAACGCCCCTATCCAGGGCACCAGCGCCGACATCATCAAGCTGGCGATGGTGGCTGTGGACAGGCGCCTGCAGTCGATGCGCTCCCGCATGGTGCTGCAGATCCACGACGAACTCCTGCTCGAAGTGCCCTCAGACGAAATCGAGGCCGCGGCCGCAATGGTGTGCGAAGAAATGCAGGGGGTCATATCCCTGAATGTTCCACTCACAGTCGAATGCAATTATGGCTCAAACTGGCTCGAAGCCCATTGATGAACTGGTGCGCCGGGCGATAATCGGCGACGGCACCGCATTCACGGCCCTATGGGACGCGAACATCGATTCCATACGATCCTACCTTCGCACCATAATGAAGCAGCTGGACTACTTCTACGTGGAGGACGTCTGCTCGAAGACCTTCGAAAAGGCTTTCAGGCAGATACGCTCCTTCGACCCGTCCCTCGGCCGTTTCGAGGTGTGGCTCAAAAGGATAGCCCACAACACGGCGCTCGATGTCATCGACCAGGAAACCCGCCGCCTGCGCGGTTATGTGTCGATCGACGACGAAGGCCGTTCGCTCAACGTGGCCGAGACCATAGGCGACGACGTGGACGACGCGCTGGAAGGAATCATCAAGACCGAGGTGCGGGAGGAGACGGAACAGCTGGTTGAAGGCCTTCCGGAGCTTTACCGGGAAATCGCGCGCAAGCGTCTTATCGAAGGAATGCAATACAAAGAAATAGCCGAGGAAACGGGGATCGAACTCAACACGGTCCGCACCCGCATCCGACGCGCCAAACAAATGCTTGACAAAATGAAAAATCTCGTCATCGTGATCCTGGCGGCCCTCGGGCTCTCCCTGCAGGGCTTTGCCGCCGACTACCACTACATCAACGTGAGCACCGACCACAATTCCCTCGTCATGGTGGGCAAGGTCGGAGGTGCCCTCAGCTACCGCCACTACGGCCCGTCCGTGCGTTCGGCGTCCGATTTCACCGGATATGCAACCTACGCCGACTCCCATTCCGTGGGTGATCCGCAGATGTATCCCACGGCAGGAGGAAAGTTCGTCCTGGAGCCTGCGCTTGCCGTCACCTATCCCGACGGAGGCCTGAACACGGAGCTGATCTATGAGACCAGTTACGTGGAAAAGCCGCAGGCGGGGGTGATCCGCACCCGCGTGCAGCTGAAGGATTCCAAGCAGCCTCTTGTCGTGTGCCTGGTGTTTGACGCCTACCAGGCGGAGGACGTGATCCTGGCCCACGCCGAGATTACCAACTGCGGCAAGAAGAGCGTGCTGCTGCGCAACTTCTACTCCTCCTGCATTCCCATCCTTTCCGAAAAATACACCCTGACCCACTTCAACGGCTCCTGGGCCCACGAAAACTACATCGAGACCGAGCGCCTGACCCACGGAATCAAGGTCGTCGAGTGCCGCGACGGCGTGCGCGCCACCCAGCGTTCGAACCCTTCGTTCATGCTGAGCCTCGATTCCGACACCCTCGACGAGACGCACGGAGATGTGATCGCCGGCGCCCTCCGCTGGAGCGGCAGCTACAGGCTTAATTTCCAGGTGGATGAGACGGGACGCCTTTACATCAGCTCGGGAATCCATCCCAACGGTGCTGAATACACCCTTGCCGGCGGTGCCACATTCACGACCCCCGACATGGTCTGGACCTACAGCACCCAAGGCGCGGGCCAGGCCAGCCGCAACCTCCACGACTGGGCGCGCCGCTTCGGAATGTACGATTCTTCGATGCACTGCCCCATGCTGCTCAACAGCTGGGAAGGCGCCTATTTCTCCTTCAACACCAAGACCCTCACGGACATGATCGACGATGCGGCCGGAATGGGCCTGGAGATGTTCGTGCTGGACGACGGATGGTTCGCCAACGGCGAATATGCCCGCGACAACGACAAAGCCGGCCTCGGCGACTGGGAACTCAACGAGAAGAAAATCCCGGAGGGCATAGGCTACCTGGCCGATTATGCCCACGCGAAGGGCCTGAAATTCGGCATATGGATCGAGCCCGAGATGGTCAATCCCAAGTCGAACCTCTACCGGAAGCATCCCGAATGGGTGGTGGTGGAGAAGGGAAGGGAGGCCTATCCTGCCCGCAATCAGCTGCTTCTGGACCTCAGCAACCCCGAGGTGCAGGACTTCGTGTTCGGCGTGTTCGACAGGACCATGCAGCTCGGCGACATCGACTACATCAAGTGGGACTGCAACCGCCACGTCTTTAATGTCGGCTCCTCCAGCGAGAAGTCCCAGGCCAATTTCTGGGTGGACTACATCAACGGCTTCTACGACGTGCTTCGCCGCATAAGGGAAAAGTATCCCAAGGTGATGCTCCAGTCCTGCTCGTCAGGCGGCGGCAGGATGGACTACGGCGTGCTGCAGTGGGCCAACGAGGTGTGGACCAGCGACAACACCGACGCCCATTCCCGCGCCTTCATGCAGTACGGCGCCAGTCTCATCTACCCCGTGCAGATTCTCGGGTCGCACATTTCCGCCATTCCCAACCACCAGACCGGACGTATCATCCCCCTCAAGTTCCGCTGCGACATGGCCGCGACCGCCCGCCTCGGAATGGAGATACAGCCCAAGCTTCTGAACGACGAGGAGAAAGAATACGTGCGCAAGTACCTCGCTGCCTACAAGGAGTACCGCGACATCGTGTTCGACGGCGACCTCTACCGCGTCAGCTCTCCCTATGAGGGCGGGTATTACGCCCTGGCCTATGTGTCCAAAGACAAGAGCAAGGCCGTGTTCTTCGCCTTCTGCCTGCAGTACGAAAGCCGCAGCGTGGTCCCGAAGTTCCGTATCGGAGGCCTTGACGGGACTGCCCGCTACAAGGTGACGGAAATCGCGCCCCAGCGTAAGTCCACCTGGGCAGACGGAAAGGTGCTGGGCGGCGATTTCCTCTCGTCATTCGGGATCAATATGGACCTCAAGCAGCCCTACCAGAGCGCTGTGCTGCTGCTCGAACGCCAATGAGAAGCACTGAACAGGATTTCGGACGCGCGCTGGAGCTGTACCGCGAATGGAACGAGCGCATCAACGTGGTGTCCCGCAAAGACATAGACAGTCTTTACGGGCACCATATCCTGCATTCCCTTGCAATTGCGCGCTATCTCGAGCTGCATTATCCCGAAGGGGTGCTGGACGGCGCCTCGGTACTGGACCTTGGCACCGGCGGGGGCTTTCCCGGCATACCGCTGGCGGTGGAGTATCCGCAGGCGCGCTTCACTCTGTGCGACTCGATAGGGAAGAAGGTGCGCGTGGCTTCGGCCGTCGCGGAGGGGCTCGGACTTGGGAACGTGCGCTGCGTGCAGGCGCGGGCAGAGGAGCTCGGCGAGACTTTCGACTGGGTGGTCACCCGGGCTGTCGCCTCGCTTGACAAGCTCTACCCCTGGGTGAAAGGGCGTTTCCGCCGCAGCATCCTGTGCCTGAAGGGCGGGGACGTGCTCCAGGAAATTGCCGAAATGGGCCGCAAATGCGGTGTTTCTCCCGCCCGCGTGAGGGTCTGGAGCATCGAAGATTGGCTTAATGACGAATATTTTAAAGAAAAATTTGTAATTGAGGTTGGAAAAGATTACCTTTGCCCTCCCAAATCTGATTAATTAAACAAATAAGATATGAAACGTACATACCAACCCTCCAACCGCAAGAGAGTCAACAAGCACGGATTCCGTGAGCGCATGAGCACTCCCAACGGACGTCGCGTCCTTGCGGCCCGCCGTCGTCACGGCCGGAAGAAACTGTCGGTTTCTTCTGAAGACAGGTTCTAGAACCTTCCGCCTCCCCAGCCGGGAGGCGTTTTTTTTATGTTTTTTTTCGTATATTCGCAAAATAACTTTTTACTGTTATGAATTTGAACGAAAAATTTGTGGTGACGCTGAGCCGTGAAATCGGGTCTGGCGGTCACAGCGTCGGCAAACTCCTCGCGGAGAAGCTTGGCGTGCGTTTCTGCGATAAGGATCTCATCAAGGGCCTGCGTGAGCGGTTTGACCTCAGCGCCTATGAAATTGAAAAGCTCAAAGGCGAGAAGAAGTCGTGGCTTTCCGACTTCCTCCAGAGGATCACACCCACTCCGAAGGCGGCGCTTCTCAATGATCCCAACAGCATTTATATAAGGGAGTTCCGTCCCGACGTGGATACCGACGACATATTCAAGGCCGAAGCGGAAATCCTGCGCGGGCTGGCAGATGAAGAATCCTGCGTGATCACCGGCCGTTCCGGATTCTTCATCCTCAGGGACTGTCCCAACAAGGTCGATGTGTTTATCACCGCCCCCCGCGAGCAGCGTGTCGAGCGGGTGATGCGCAAGCAGGACATGAACCGCGAGACCGCGGATGTCATCGTGACCGAGGTGGACAAGATGCGCGAGAACTACATCAAGCGCTACGCCGGTGTGAGCCGCCATGACACCCGCAACTACAGCCTCGTAATCAATATGGACGGCATCACCGAAGAACAGGCCGTCAACATCATCCTCGAATACCTCGGGGCCGCAAAATAAAAAAATCAAGCACCTGTGGAAACGCAGGTGCTTTTTTGATAAGTGGGAATTACTGGACTCGAACCAGTGACCCCCTGCTTGTAAGGCAGGTGCTCTGAACCAGCTGAGCTAAACTCCCGATGGGGGTACAAAGGTACTTATTTTTTCTTATTTCCCAAACTTTTTACCGCGCCCTTGGGGGCGATCAGCCTGTCGCAGATGGCAATGGTGCCGGGAAGCACCAGGAAAATGATCAGGATAGACGCAAGGGCGCCCGTGGCAAGGCACCGCAGGATCATTTCCACCATCTGGTCGTTGATGAACATGCTCATCGCGAGAGGCCCGAGAGTGAGTATGAGGCCGGAGGTCATGATGGAATGGCCTGCACCAAGGTAGGCGGCGCTGATCGAGCCGGATACGTCGCTGCGGAGCCTGTTCTCGCGGTAGTAGCTGGTGAACAGGATGGAGTAGTCGATGGTGGCGCCCATGAGTATGCCCTGGACTATCAGATAGGCAAGGAAGTACATCGTGTGGCCTCCGAGCCCGCTCACGAACACGTTGACATACACCCCGGACATCACAGCGAAAATCAGGAACACGGGAATGACGAACGACTTGAAGGTCAGGGCCACGATGACGAAGATTGCAAGTATGGTGAGGATTGTCAGCAGCAGCATTTCATTAGGGAAACCGTCCTTGATTTCCTTATACATGAATGACTCTCCGATAATGAAGTGCTCCTTCTGCAGCGATCGGTCCGCCAGCTCCTTGAAGCGGTCCACGAAGGCGAAGGTCTGGGGCGACTCGAAGGGGTAATCGGTCATCAGGGCGGCAAGGGACATCTTGTCGGAGCGGAGCATTCCCACGCCTTCTTCCAGCTGTCCAGTGATTCCTGATAGCATTTCCCGCTGGTCGTCGGTGATGAAGCGTGCGAACTTCGGGTCTTTCAGCAAGGTCCCGTCGATAAAACCGGCAAGCTCTCCCAAACTCATGCGCTGTGCGGGGTCGAAATCCTTCCGGCTGCCGGCATACAGGAACAGCAGGTCCATGTCGTCCTGGCTCACGGGGACGCCTGCCGCTGCAAGCGCATTCCGCACGCGGCGGGAGTTGTAGCGCCTTCCGGAGAAGGCCATCTCCGCCAGCCTTTCGGCGGGAGTAATCACGGGCTCCGGTTCGGGCTCCGGATCCGGCACCTGGGCAACCACGGCATCGTTCTGCGGCACCGATCCTGCAAGCGAATCGGAAGCGGCTACAAGGACTGCCGTTGAATCGGCAGAGGCGGCCAGGCTGTCGCTGCGGGCAATCAACACGTCGGGAACGTCGGTGACGGACGGGCCTGCGATGAATGCCGAATCAAGCTGCCTGTGGGCTTCCCGTATGAGATCTGACTGCTCCTTTGTCAGGAGATAGGCGTATCGCTTCTGGGTGAGGATCTTGGAGGTCACGAACGTGGACAGTTCGTGCGGCGACATGGTGGCGGGCTTGCGCGTGCGGCCTGCCATGCGGAACACCATATTGAAATAACTGCGGTCCAGGCCCAGGATTTCCGACATTTCTTTTGCGCTCATCTGGGTGGTGGCCAGCTCGTAGGTCACTTTGATGCCCATGGGATTGTCCGGAGCTTCGGGGCTTCCGGCGGGGGGCGTGACGACGGCCTTAGCCGACGAATCGGCAGGCGCGGCGGCAGTGGAATCAGGAAGGGCGGCCGCCATGAGGGTGGAGTCGGGCAGAGCGGCCTTTGCCGTCACAGTGTCTGCCGGCACGGCGGCCGGGGCCGGAGCGGGCTTGGGCTTTGCGGGCTTCACCGGCGGGGCGGGCGGCGGCATCAGCTTCGCGGTGATCTTGTCCATGCTCATGCCTTCGGGGATGAGCCCCTGCTTTCCGAGCTCTTCGGCAAGATCCTGTATTTCATTGAAACTCAGCTTCTCGGTGCGCTCGGGGTGGGATTTGGCGTAGTACACAATCCGCAGCAGCTCTTCATCCACATCTTCAGTGTACTGCTTCACGCGTCCGGTCATCTCGGACACGGTGTAGCCCTGGAGCATCAGGCTGGGGTAGCTCAGGCAGGACTGGATGTTTTTGTCGCGCTCGAGGGTGTCGAGTATTCCCGCCACCGCTTCTTCTTCAGAAGTGTCATACACCAGCAGGCAGGGATTCTCCGGCGGGAATATATCGCCGATTTCCGTGGTCCAAATAGCTGAGAACGAGATTTCCGTGCGTTTCTGGAGTATGAATGCGGCTATGAATATGCCCACGAAAAGTATGGCCAGCGGCAGCCGGAAGCGGATTTCGAAGCGCGACAGGGCGGAAGAAGGCAGGTGCGGAACCTTCTTGGTGGTCTTCTGGACTGCGTTCTCATATTTCAGGATGAGCGCGGGCAGCACGGTGAAGTTGCACACCATGCTCAGGAACACTCCCTTTGCCAGCACGAAGCCGAGGTCCTGGCCTATCTTCAGGTGCATGAAGATGAGCATGAGAAGGCTCACGATCGTGGTCAGGGCGCTGCTCATGATTGACGGTGCGGCGCTCCTGACTGCATTGCTCATGGCCGTCTCACTGTCGGCGCAGGCAAGCCTTTCCTGCCGGAAACGGTTCATCAGGAAGATGGAATAATCCATCGACAGTATCATCTGGAGCACTGCTGTGAGGGTGTTGGTCATGAAGGACACACCCGGCATCAGCACATTGCTGCCCATATTGATGGCCACGGCAAACAGCATGGACAGCAGGAAAAGAAACACCTCCACCACGGAGGCGCACATCACCAGCAGGATGATGAACACTATCACTGCGCCCGTGGCTATCATGGGGATGATGTCGGCGGGCATGTTCTTGTCCAGACTCACCTCCACTGTGACATCATCGCCGTATTGCGCGTTGATTTTCTTTTCTATGCCCCTGTAGTCGCAGCCTTTCGACAGGAGGAATTCGAAGAGCGTGTAGTCGTCCTTTTCCTTCACGGCAAGGCAGGAAAGGCCTCCGGTCAGGCCGTTCAGCTCCTTCATCACCGTTTCCTTCTCTATCGGCTTGTCGAACATCACGCTGAGCAGGCTCAGCTGGTTGTCCATGTCGGGGAAATTTTCCGAAACCTTGTCCATGCCTATTTTCATAGGCGAGTCGTCAGGCAGGAAATATGAAATCTCCATTATGACGTGCACCCGGGGAATCATAATGGCGCAAACCACTGCAAGAACAGCAAATAGGGCCAGTATCGGCCTGCGCTTTTTTATGATAAAACCCGAAATGTCCATAATTTCGCAAAGATAATGTTTATTGCGCAAATTTGGAAATTGTTTCAATTAGTTTTATCTTTGAAAGATTTTTGAGATGAAGAGAATCGCGGCTTTGACAATGGTCAGGAATGACGATTTCTTTCTGGGCAAGTGGACCACATATTATGGAAGCCTGCTCGGCAAGGAAAACTTGTTCATTTTCTTTGACGGCGAAGACCAGGCGGTCTCTTCATGCGCGGACGGCTGCCACGTCGAAATCATTCCCAGAGTTGCTGGAAACGTGCGCATTTCCGACAAGGAGCGCATCAGCATAATGTCTGCGAAGGCCGCCGAACTCCTCAGGGAATACGATATGGTCATCGGCACCGACGTCGATGAATTCCTGATTGTGGACCCGGCAATTGGCAAGAGCCTTCCCGTTTTTCTTTCCGAGCAGAAAACCGAAGGCCGCAACTCCCTTTCCGGCCTTGGCTGCGACGTGATTCAGGACATCAGTTGCGAGCCGCCCCTGGATTTCTCCCGGAGCATCCTGTCGCAGCGCAAGTTCGTCCGCCTGTCGCCCCGCTACACCAAGACTTCCGTCCTTCTGGCTCCCGTCGAATGGGGAAGCGGCTTCCACCGCACCCGCAAGGGCGATTTCCACATAGTGCCCGGCCTGTATCTCTTCCACTTCGGCTGCGCCGACACCAGTTTCATCGGCCAGAAACTCGAAGACAAGGACCTTTCTTCCCGGGGCTGGGACAGGCACCTGCATAAGCGCCGCCGCCTGATCGACAATCTGCCCGCCCTCAAGGAGCGCAGCTGGGACAAATGGTCCGTCCTTGCCCGCAGGCTGCAGACATTCATACGCCTGCCCTATACCCCCAACAAGCCGGCGATGCTCAACCTCAAGGTCAAGGTCCGCCTTCCCGACAGGTTCTCCGGCCTGGTCTAATATACTTTGCTTTCGAAGTCTTCTTTGCCGCTGACCGTGATGTCCACGGTGGTGGTGGAGTTGCGCCGTATTGCAGGAAGGTCGATTTTGAATCTGGCGATTTCGCCCTTGATTTCGCACTCGAGCACCAGTTTGGTGCCGGGGGTGCCTATGGTGGCTTCCGAGGAGTCGTTGGGGTAGCAGAACAGTTCCGTGCCGGGGTGCTGGGCATAGACTCCTATATCGTAGGGGAGTGAGACTTTGGCTCCTTTCTCCGTGACTCCGCTGGGTCGGAAACCGCCTTCGCGCATGATTTCCGCCCCGGAATTCAGGTTCTCCAGGTATATCCTCGGATCTTCTAGCCGGACGTAGTTCTTCATGCGGTTACCCACCTCCCCAAGCTTGATGCGGGCCATCAGCGGAGCCAGGCTGAGAGTTTCCGTGCCGCCTGCCTCCACTGTGCACATTCCGCTCATCACGGGCATTTCCGGACTCTCGCTCGCAAAATCCAGGCTTAGCATCTCGATGGCATCGAAGCGCCCCGTGCTTTCGCTTCCGAAATCCCCGGGAGCGTTGGCGATTGCCACTACGATCCTGGCTTTCCCGTTGCCGTGGAGGACAAGGCTTTCCGGGAGGGAGTCGTATCGGCGCTTGTCCAGCAGGGGCTTGATCCCGTCCGCATCATATATATTCGCATCCAGGCGACGGACGCTGTGGGGCGTCTCCGCAATGTTGTCCACGATATTGAAACTGACGTCGAAGCGGCTGCTGTCCAGCTGCACTTCCACGGCATCCAGGCTGTCCGGCCCGCCGCCGTCCCTGCTGCAACCGGAAATCAAACAGGCCGGGGTCTGTATTAGCAAGCTGAACAAGAGTATAAGTCGGGGAAGAGTTCCCCCTGGCGAACGCCGGAAGATGAGTAGGGATAACCGGCCTGTTTGATTCCATGCTGTTTTCATAGTGCCGCAAAACTATAAAAGCGGAATGAAAATGCAATGGAATCAAAAAAATCGTAAATCAGTTTTTGTGAATATTTTCGACGGCGTATTTCGTACCCCCGGCCGGACCCCTTAGAAGGTCCATGAATCTGTCGAAAAACAATTTTTTCGAAAAGGCCCTTTCCGCCTTCTGGCGGCTCCTGGAGGCGTATTCCTGCATCTTTTCAGGAGGTGTCGCGGCAAGATCCCGCAACGCGCGGACTAATTCTTTTTGTTTCCTGACATTGAACAGAAAACCGTTCTTACCCCCGACGACATAATGACAGTTGTCGCTCACGTCGCTGCACACTGAGGGCAGCCCGCAGGAGAGGGCCTCTGCCAGGGCATTCGGGGTGCCTTCGTAGAAACTGGGGAGGCAAAACGCATCTGCGGACGAATAGACCGGCAGAAGGTCATGGGTGGACGGATGGATGCGGAAGCGGTCCGATATGCCCAGGCGGGCGATGAGCCGGCGGCAGCGGCGCCCGTAGCCGCTTTCCTCCCCGGCGCCGTACCAGTCGAAGCTCAGCCCGGGACATTTGGCCGCAGCCCGGATGAGCCCCAGGGCGTTTTTCCGCTTGTCAAGCCGCGCGGTGGTCACGACTCTGTAGGGCTGGCTGAAGACCCTTTCCTCCGGCTTGAAATACTCCAGGTCGGTGAAATTAGGGATGGTGTAGAGCCTTCCCCGCAGGGCTGGGGCGTGGCGCCGTATGAAATCCGACTGGGCGTAGCTGTTGCATACCACCTGGTCGGCGTATCTTCTGTAGAGGGCGAAGCGGAGGGAGTCGTGCGGCAGGAATGAAGTGTTGCAGTTTCGCTCCGACACTATGAGCCGCAGTCCGGGGCAGAGGCGCTTCACAAGGCAGGCCTTGAGGTTGGTTCCCGCAAGGAAAGAAATCAGCGTCTCGCAGCCGGTTTCCTTCAAGTGGTCCGCAATGTCGCGGACCAGCCCGGCCTCTCCTGCCCGCTGGGGAATAAAACAGTGCCGGACGCCGCCGGCATCCAGCACTGTTTCATAAAAATCTCCGTCTCTGTAGGTCAGCACCTCCACGTCTTCTCCGGCAGCTTTCAGCATGCAGGCCAGACCGGCCAGCTGCCTCTCAGCCCCGCCAAGACGAAGGGATGCTATTATACAGCAGATTCTCACGCATCAACCACCGAAGTTGTCGTAGAGTATGCTTTCGGGAGGGACGCCGAGCGAATCGAGAAGCTCGTTCACGCACTTGACCATCATAGGAGGGCCGCACATGAAGTACTTGATGTCTTCGGGAGCATCGTGCTCCTTCAGGTAGGTCTCGTACATCACGTTGTGGACGAAGCCGGGAGTGTATTTCACGCCTGCGGCATCCGCTGCAGGATCGGGACGGTCGAGGGCGAGGGTGAACTTGAAGTTCGGGAATTCCCTTTCGATCTCGGCGAAGTCCTCGAGGTAGAAGGCCTCCACGAGGGCGCGTGCGCCATAGAAGAAGCGGACTTTGCGTCCTGTCTTCAATGTCTTGAACAGCTGCATGATGTGGCTGCGCAGAGGAGCCATACCGGCGCCGCCGCCCACGAATATGTATTCCATGTCCTCGGGATCGTCCTTGGGAAGCAGGAACTCGCCGTAGGGGCCGCTGATCCACACCTTGTCGCCCGGCTTGCGGGAGAACACATAGGTCGAAGCGATTCCCGGAGGCACGCCGGGGACGAACTTGAATACGCCCTTCGGCTGGGTCCTGTCGAACGGAGGAGTGGCAATTCGGACGTTGAGCTTGATGATGCCCTTTTCGCCGGGATACGAAGCCATGGAGTAGGCCCTGATGGTGGGAACGGTGTTCTTGAACTTGAGAGAGGTGATGCCGTACTTGTCCCAGTCGCCCTTGTAGATGTCGGCAACGCCCATATCGGCGAAGTCGGCCTCGTATTCGGGAATGTCGATCTGGATGTATTCACCGCTCTTGAATTCGAGGTTTTCGCCCTCGGGGAGCTTGACGGTGAACTCTTTGATGAAGGTTGCGACGTTTTCGTTGGAAATGACCTCGCACTCCAGTTTCTTCACCGAGAGTGCGCTCTCGGCCACCTGGATCCTGAGGTTGTCCTTGACCTTCACCTGGCAGCCCAGACGCCAGCCGTCCTTGATCTGCTTGCGGTTGAAGAAGCCCGTTTCGGTGGGGAGTATTTCGCCGCCGCCCTCGAGCACCTGCACCTTGCACTGGCCGCAGTTGGCCTTGCCGCCGCAGGCGGATGGGAGGAAGATCTTCTCGCCGGCAAGCGTGGCCATGAGGTTGCCGCCGGGAGCTACGTTAAGTTCTTTCTTGCCGTCGTTGATGTCTATTTTGACAGTGCCCTTGGGGGTAATTGCGTTCTTCACGATAAGGAGAAGAGCCACAAGCACCAGCGTCACTGCGACGAGAAGCACTATTGAAGCAATAATTGTCTGACTCATATCCTTTTAAAGTTGAATGCCCATAAAGATCATGAACGCCATACCCATAAGGCCGACGGTGATGAAGGTGATGCCGATGCCCTTGAGGGGCTTGGGCACGTTGGAGTAGCTCATCTTCTCGCGGATTGCGGCCAGCGCCACGATGGCGAGGTACCAGCCGATGCCGGAACCAAGGGCGTAGACTGCGGATTCTCCGAGGCCGGTGAAATCCCTCTGCTGCATGAACAGCGAACCGCCCAGGATGGCGCAGTTCACGGCGATCAGCGGCAGGTAGATGCCCAGCGAGGAATAGAGCGAAGGGAGGAACTTCTCCACGATCATCTCCACCAGCTGCACGAATGCGGCGATGACGGCGATGAACACGATGAAGCTCAGGAAACTGAGGTCCACGCTCTCGAACTGGGGGCCGAGCCACTTCAGGGCACCGGGCTGCAGCACGTAGGTGTTGATGATCCAGTTCAGGGGGAGCGTGCACAGGAGCACGAAGATAACAGCGAGGCCAAGGCCGTTGGCTGTCTTCACGTTCTTCGATACCGCCAGGTATGAACACATACCAAGGAAGTATGCGAAGATCATATTGTCAACGAAGATTGACTTTACGAATAAGCTGATGTATTCCATATGGCGGCGCTGTTAGTTTTCCTGGAGGTCTTTGTCGATCGCCCTGTGCACCCAGATGATACATCCGATGAGGATGAGGGCGAACGGGGGAAGGATGACCAGGTTGTTGGGAACATAAGCTGCGGGGAGGACCTGGAATCCGAGCAGGGTGCCGCTTCCGAAGAGTTCACGGAAGAAGGCCACGATGACAAGGATGAGGCCGTAGCCCACGCCGTTGGCGAGACCGTCAAGCAGCGAGGGGATGGGCTTGTTGCCGAGGGCGAAAGCCTCGATGCGTCCCATCACGATGCAGTTGGTGATGATAAGGCCGATATAGACCGAAAGCTGTTTGTCGATGGCGTAGGTGCCTTCGCCGGCTTTCAGTATCTGGTCCACGAGAATCACCATCATGGCCACCACCACGAGCTGCACGATGATACGCACGCGGTTGGGGATGGTGTTGCGGAGCAGCGAGCACACGAAGCTCGAAAGCCCGGTGACCACGATGACCGACAGGGCCATTACCAAAGCTCCCTTGAGCTGCACGGTGACAGCCAGCGCGGAGCATATGCCGAGCACAAGGACGGTAATGGGATTGCCCTTGAGAATCGGATTGAGGATGGTTTCTTTAAGTTTCTGTGCCATAACTTATTCCTCCTCTGCGTTAGGTGTTGTTTCTGAGGCGTGCTCCTCCAGCATGTGGAAGAATGCGCCTATTCCGAGACTCTTCTCATAAGCCTTGAACCAGACGTTCAGAGCCTCGTTCAGGCCTTTGGAAGTCATAGTGGCGCCGGTGATGGCATCCACTGCGTTGGCCGCACCGGTGGCTTCGGCGTTTTTCTCGAGCCGGAAGGCGGGGGTATCGCCCCATTCGACCGTCTTGCCGACGAATTTCTCGCGGAACCAGGGCTCGTCCTTGATCTTGGCGCCGAGGCCCGGAGTCTCACCTTCGTGGTCGAAATATGCGCCGGCGATGGTGCGGCAGTCAGGCTCGAGGGCAATGTAGCCCCATACGGGCCCCCAGAGGCCGGCTCCGTAGACCGGAATCACGACCTTGCCGCTCTTGAAGATATAGACGGGAAGAGTAGCTTCGCCTCCGGCCTTGATGGCCTTGTTCTGCGGCTTGAGCTTGTCCACGAGCTGGATGTTGTCCTTGGCGGTGCCGAGCTCTCCGTTCTTTTCGCCGTCAAGGCCTATGGTGTAGGCCTCTTCAATGTTGTCGGCGTAGAGCTGGAGGATGTCGGCGTTCCCCGTGGCGTAGAGTTCTTCCGTGGACTTGATGCCGGCCGCGGACATCATCTGCCTCAGCGTTTCCGCCTTGGCGTTTGCGTCCTGTGCGGGACCAAGCTTGGCTGCCACGAAGGCCAGAACGGCTGCAACTATCACCACGACTATCGAGGTGTAGATGACTGTATAGACGTTGTTGTTGGTGTTCATGGCTTATGCGGCTTTGAATTTACGTTCCCTGCGGTTGATATGGACGCTCACCACGCAGTGGTCGATGAGCGGTGCGACGGTGTTGCAGAACAGGATGGCGAGCATCATTCCTTCGGCGTAGCCGGGGTTGACGAGGCGCACCGTGATGCAGAGCATGCCCACGAGCACGCCGAATATCCACTTGCCGCATTCAGTCTGGCAGGAGGTCACGGGGTCGGTCGCCATGAAGACGGTACCGAAGGCGAAGCCGCCGTAGAGAAGCTGCATGTAGAAGGGGATGTCGGTGAGGCCGGCCAGGTTGCCGAGCCAGCCCACGAGCAGTGCGCCGGCGATGCTGCCGCACATGATCTTCCAGCTTGCGATGCCCGTCCAGAGGAGCAGGATGGCGCCGAGCAGGATGGCGATCACGGAAGTCTCTCCCACGGAACCGGGGACGGTGCCGATGAAGAGGTCCCAGAAGCCTGTGCCGTACTGGGCGGTTGCGCCGTCGAGGGCGAGGGGAGTGGCGCCGGTGAAGGCGTCTGCCACTGCGGTCTCACCCTTCTTGAAGGCGATCCAGCACTCGGAACCGGACATGTAGTTGGGGTAGGAGAAGAAGAGGAACGCGCGGGTCAGCAGGGCGGGATTCCAGATGTTCATTCCGGTGCCGCCGAACACTTCCTTGCCGAAGATGACGGCGAAGGCGACGGCCAGGGCAAGCATCCACAGGGGGATGTCCACCGGGACGATAAGGGGAATGAAGAAACCGCTGACGAGGTAGCCCTCGCTCACTTCCTCGCCACGTATCTGGCTGGAAGCGAATTCGATACCGAGACCTACGATGTAGGACACAAGGTACAGGGGAAGGACGCGCAGGAAGCCGAACCAGAAGTACTCGAGGATGTGCACTCCGGTCTGGCCCATCGCAAGTCCGTGCTGGTAGCCCACGTTCCACATGCCGAAGAGGGCTGCGGGAGCGGCGGCTATCACCACCAGTATGAGAAGGCGCTTGAGATCTATCGCATCACGCACGTGTGAGCCTTTGAGGGTCACTGTGCCGGGCACGTGGAGGAATGTCTCAAAAGCATCGACGGTGCTGTGTAGCCAGTAAAGCTTGCCGCCTTTTTCGAAAATCTTGTTCATATCTTTTAAGCCATTTCTTTGAGCATCAGGTCAATGCCCTTTGCGATTATGTCCTGGATGTAGATCTTGCTGGGATCCACGAACTCGCAGGTGGCGAGGTCCTCGGGGAGGACTTCGTAGATTCCGAACTTTTCCATCTTGTCTATCTCACCGGCGAGGCAGGCCTTGGTAAGGTACACGGGATAGATGTCCATGGGGAGCACCTTGGCGTAGTAGCCGTCGTTCATCAGGAACGGACGGGGACCGCCGTGGAGGTTGGTGTCCATGTCGTATTTGCGCCAGGGCATGAGCCAGCTGAAGTAGCTGTGGTCGGTGCTGAACTGACGGAAGCGGATGGGACGTATCCAGCCGAGGAGCTCCTTGTCGTAGCCTTCGCGGATGATGGTCACCTGGTCGGTGTCGCGGCCGAGATAGCCGTCCTTGCCCACCGGGATGCCGCTGAGGACGTCGCCGCTGATGATGCGGAGCTCGTCTTCGGTGTTGCCCCAGAAGGCGATGAAGTTCTTCATCGGGGTGCCGGGAAGGGCTTCCACATAGGAAGGACAGATGGCTGCGGGGCCGCCGACCGCCACTTTGCGGCGCATGTTGCAGCGTCCGGTGGCGAAGAGCCTGCCGATTATGGCGAGCCCTGCGAGGGACACGGTCCACACGGTCTCACCCTTCATGATGGGGCTGATGTGGCTGATCTGCACGCCCACGTTGCCTGCGGGGTGCTTGCCCTTGAAGGTGTGGAGGGTGCAGCCTGTCAGCCTGCAGAATGCGCTGTCCTTGCGGGAACCGTCGAGGGACACGTGGACGGGGGCAAGGGTGGCGAGCGCGTCTATGCCCTTCTGGATGTTCTGCACTTCGCCGCCGAGGGTGAACTCGGTGTCGGCAGCAAGGGGGGCGGTGCTGAAGGCGGAAATGAAAATTCCCTTTGGGGTGAGTGCCGGATCGGCCAGCACGCCGTAGGGGCGTTGTACCAGCAGGGACCAGAGGCCGCTCTGCAGCAATGCGGTCTTGACGTCGGAGGTGTCGAACTGGACGTACTCCTGGCAGTCATCGACCTCGATAAGGACGGCGAGCAGTTTGCGTTTCTCGCCACGGACGATCTCCTTCACGGTGCCGCTTGCGGGCGCTGTGAGCAGGATTTCGGGATTCTTCTTGTCGGCAATCACGGGAGAGCCGCAGAGCACGCGGTCTCCTTCCTTGACCAGGAGCCTGGGAAGCAGGCCCTTGATTCCGTCGGGCTGTACGGCCACCACGGAAGGCTGCATCGATTTGCTGACAACAAGTTCCGCGCACCCGCTCACGGGGATGTCCAGACCTTTTTTCAAAACGATGTTGTTAGACATTTTTATATCGATATAATAATTTGCAAAAAGCGTTGCGAAGATACCACTTTTTTTTGTATTTTCGCGTCATTATGGAGAACAATGTGCGTGTAATTTTGGACGGACTGAACGAGGAGCAGGAGAAGGCGGTCCGGTGTGTAGATGGTCCTGTGTTGATAGTGGCGGGTGCCGGTTCGGGCAAAACCCGCGTTCTGACAAGCCGAGTTGCTTATTTGCTTGCCCTCGGGGCGGATCCTTCGCGTATCCTTGCCCTAACCTTCACCAAGAAGGCGGCGGGGGAGATGAAGGAGAGGATAGCCCGTATGGTCGGAAACTGGAAGGCGCGCCGCGTCGTGATGGGCACCTTCCACTCCATTTTCGTGCGCTTCCTGCGGGAGTATGCCGGCAGTCTCGGCTATCCCGAAAGTTTCACCATATACGACCAGAGCGACTCCACGGCTGCCGTAAAGACCGTGATTAAGGAGCTCGGGCTCGACGATTCGGTCTACAAGCCCAGGGATGTGCTGTCCCGGATTTCCAACGCCAAGAACTATCTCGTGACTCCAAGGGCCTACCGCGAAGACCGCAACACCCAGATTGCGGACGCCCACGCCAAAAAGCCGCGTATCGCAGACATATACGACCTCTACCAGGCCCGCCTCAAGCAGTCGGGAGTGATGGATTTCGACGACATACTCGTCAATATGAACATCCTCCTTCGCGACAACCAGGAGGCCCTGGATGCCATAGCTGCCCGCTTCACCCACATAATGGTGGACGAGTACCAGGACACCAACTACGCCCAGTACCTGATCATCCGCAAGCTGGCCGCAAAGCACCACAACATCTGCGTGGTGGGCGACGATTCCCAGTCCATCTACGCCTTCCGCGGCGCCCAGATACAGAACATCCTGAATTTCAAGCAGGACTACAAGGACTGCAAGGTGTTCCGCCTGGAGCGCAACTACCGCAGCACCAGCACCATAGTGGATGCCGCCAACTCCCTGATTGAGCACAACACCGGCCGCATCCCCAAGCACTGCTATGCCGACGGTCCCGAAGGCGAGAAGATCCACGTGCTGAAGACCTGGTCCGAGCAGGACGAAGCGGTCGACATAGTGTCTGCCATCCAGGACCGTGTCCGCAAGGACGGCGCCCAGTATCAGGACTTTGCCATACTCTACCGCACCAACGCCCAGTCGCGTCCGCTCGAAGAGCAGCTGCGCCGGCGCAACATCCCCTACATAGTGTATTCCGGCCATTCCTTCTTCGACCGTGCCGAGGTCAAGGACCTGATGGCCTATTTCAAGCTGGTGGTGAACCCTATGGACGACGAGTCCTTCAAGAGGGTGGTCAACACCCCGGCCCGCGGCATAGGCGACACCAGCATACGGGCCCTCGAAGAGGCGGCCCGCTCTGGGCAGACCTCCCTTTTCAGGGCGGCCTTCTCCGACGGCCTCGAAGCCTTCGGCCTTCGCAATGCCGGAATCCAGAAGATCCGCTCCTTCTGCCTGATGATAGATCTTCTCAACCAGAAGTTCAGGCAGACCGACGCCTTCGAGCTGGCCACGGAGATTGCCGACAAGAGCGGCATCCTGGCGTTCTACAAGGCAGACATGTCCATCGAAGGGCAGTCCCGGCTCGCCAATGTGGAGGAGCTTGTGAACTCCGTTGCGTCATTCATCGAGGAGCGGGAGGAAGAGGCCGAGGGTGCGGAGGCCACCTTCACGCTGGATGATTATCTTGAGAACGTGTCGCTGCTGAGCAGCGTGGATATGGAGGATGACGAAGACACCAACAACAAGGTGGCGCTGATGACAGTCCACTCGGCCAAGGGTCTGGAGTTCCCTTATGTGTTCGTAGCGGGAATGGAGGACAATCTGTTTCCGAGCCAGAATATGTTGCTGTCCCTGAAGGATATAGAGGAGGAGCGGCGGCTCTTCTACGTGGCCGTGACCCGCGCCGGGAAGGTGGTGACCCTGTCTTTTGCCGGCACCCGCATGCGCAACGGCCGCCACGAGTCGAACGCGCCGTCGCGCTTCCTCAAGGAGATAGATCCCAAGTATCTCGACCGGCCCCTCGACTCCGATGATTTCTCTTCCGAAGGCAACGCTACCGAGTGGTCAGGTTTTGGCAGCCCGAGGGGTGGTATTAACCGGACTGGCGGCTTTGGTGCATTTGGCAGCGGCAGCCGGGACAGGGGTGTCTCTCCGACGGGCGTGGCCGCCCGTGGCCTCGTGAACGGGAGGGGCCCAGCTTCGCTGGGAAGGATGAGCGCGAAGCGCGAACCCGTTCGGAGAGATACCCCTGTTCCGGCTGCCGCCCCGGTGGACCCGAATTTCATCCCGCTGCCGATGACGGAATTCAAGCCCGGAATGCGCATAGAACACAACCGCTTCGGCTTTGGAGAGATTCTGGAAATCACCGGCAAGGTCCCCGAACTCAAGGCCCGGGTGCGCTTCGACACCCTCGGAGAGAAGCTGCTGCTTCTCAAATACGCCAAGATGCGCCGCGGGTAATCCGCTACAGCCAGTCGCTCATAATGCTGAACAGGGCCTGCTTGAAACGCTCCCCTGCATCCCATGAATCTACCATGGCCTGGTCGGCCACCTTGCAGCCCTCCTGCTCCCCGGCGAGGTATTCCTTATGTGCCGTGGCGGTGGGGGCGTCATAGATCAGGACGTTGATTTCATTGAGACTCTGCAGGCTAAGCCTGTCGAGGTTGGAAGAACCGATGCAGGTGATGTAGTCGTCGCACACAAAGGTCTTGCTGTGGACGAATGGGGGCTTACGGTAAATGACTGTGATACCGTATTTTATGAGTTCTTTTACGCTTTGCCTGTAGGCGGGGTCGAAAGTGGACAGGTCTATGGCTTCAGGCACCATTATGCGGACGTCCACCCCTCTTTCCGCGGCCGCCTTCATCGCCTTGACGACAGGGCGCGACGGCAGCAGGTAAGGGGTCTCGAACCATACATATTTCCTGGCGTGGGAAAGCAGCCAGGTGATGGTCTCCTCCATCATATATGCCGGCTCGTCGTGGCCGTCTGGAACGACCTGGAGGATCTTGCCTCCGTCGGAAGTGCCTCCTGCAGATGCCGGGGTGAAATCGACTGTCTCGGCTTTCCCGGAAGACAGTTTGTTCCAGTCGTCCAGGAAAACGGCCCGCAGGCTCTGCACGGCCGGCCCGGTGATGCGCATATGCGTGTCTCCCCAGTCAGCCATGCTTCCCTGCGCCAGGTTCATCCCTCCCGTGTAGGCTATCCTGTTGTCTATCACGTTGATTTTGCGGTGGTTGCGCCAGGACAGGCGGGTGAAGGTGAAATCCGGGAGCAGGAGATGGGCGTGGTAGCGTATGTCTATCCCGGTCTGCGGAAGCCTGGAGTAGAAGCCGGTAAACAAAGGCTTGCCGTCAAGAAAGTTGTCGCCAAAATTTCCGAGGGTATCGTGGATATAGCGGACGGCAACTCCTCTTTTTGCCTTCCTGTCCAGGGTGTCGCGCACCCTTTTTCCGTATGTGTCGTCTCCGAGAATGAACACTTCCAGCTCTATGGTGCTGGAAGCGGCATCGAAATCCTTGAACAGCAGCTCAGTGTAGCGCTCCCCGGAATGTATGATCTCAAATGTGTTGCCCTCCGTGGGCACTGCGGCTGGATATACGGCCAGCTTGCGCGCAAGATTCCGGTAATACGGCTCTATCGCAGCGGTGGCGTCCTTGGGGTACGAAGATGTCAGGCTGTCAGACGGTGCAGCCAGAAGAACGGCTCCTGCGGCGATGGATAATAGAAGATGCATACGTTGATTCCGCAACCAGACTGCAATATAGTAAAAAATACTTATCTTGCGCTGGTTATCACGTTTAGTATGAAGAAATTCCTTTCCGTCGTAGCGTTGCTCTTCCTGTGCCTGCTGGGTTATGCCCAGGAAACGGCGCCGCAGGAAGACCTGACGCTCCGTTCGGGAAAGCGCATCAAGCCGGCGCTGCGGGCTGTGCTGCCGGCATATTTCGGAGCATCTGCCCTGGCGGACGCGCCTCTGGCCGGCAATACCGGGTTCTGCTTTGGCGTGGAAGCCCTGGGCGTGCGTTTCTCCAGCAGGCACAGCCCCCTCGAGGCCAATCTTGGCCTGCGACTGGACGGAATGAATCTCGGCGCCGGCCGGCGTTGCTTCCATCTGGGACTGCCTTTGAGGGCTGTGTATGAATTTCCCGGCAGGGCGAAGCTGTTTGCCGGAGTGTCGGCCAGTGTGCGCCTCGGCTCGAATGCTGCCTGTCCCGTTTTCGTGGCAGACGCTGAATGCGGGGTGTCGTTTTACGGCTACGGCCTTCGATTCGGCTACACATTGACCCCTGCATGGGGCGGCGAGAGGGCAATTTCCCTCGGGCTCGTGATCGGAATCTGACCTACCCTCCGAAGACTATTTTGCAGACGAAGCTCTGGACGCCGTTGCAGACGCCCTCCACATACCATGCGCCGTCGGGACCCTGGGCCCTTATGAGCTCCACTTTTCCGCCCAGCCGGACTTCGTGGATATAGTTGAGGCAGAGGTCGCTCACGGCCTGCGTGGTGGTGATTTCGGCGGGCAGGCAGTCCATCGCCCAGTGGGGATACTTACCGTTGTTGGCGTGGCGGTTGTAGTCCAGGTCGGACCAGGCCACAATGTGGAATCCGGCCTCCTCTTTCGGGCAGTCGTCAGGGAATACGATCTTGGCCGGATCCGTGTCCATAGTCCTTTCGGGGCATTGCGGGTCGGGAGAAAGAAGGTCGTGTATCCTCTCCGGCCTGGCGATGCTCCGGGTCTCAAGGTCCATCAGGGCCCACGAACTGGTGGCGTTGATGATTGCGTTTCCGCCTCCATCTATCATGCGGTAGTCCCTCGTGCTGATTGGGCCGTGTATGCCGCTGTGCCAGGTCTGGAGGACGACCTTTTCCGCCATTTGCGGCAGTCTGTCGAAATGGATGGCGTTGCGCAGCAGGATCCAGCACAGGCCGCGCGCATTCAGCACGGGGTCGGGGATGCCGAGCTGGGCAGAGCCGCGCACGGCCAGTTCCTGGGCGATGTCGAAGAATGATGAGGCACGAAGCCTGTGGTTGCAGTCTATGAAATATCCGGGAATTACGTAATCTTCCTGATACTTATCTGGCATCATAGCAAATTGGATTGGTGTTTAGGGAAGTTCTGACGATGGCGAGTCCGGGACAGGACGCTGAAAGATGTTGGCAAATAAGGTCTATTGTGGAGGCTTCGCTCTGGTAGTGGCCGAGTTCGGCCAGGAGCATGCCGTCGTTTTCGAAGTAGTCGTGGTAGTGGAATTCGCCGGTGACGAAGCAGTCTGCGCCTTTGCGGATGGCTTCGCGCATGAGGAAGGCGCCGGCGCCTCCGCACAGGGCCACAGTCCTGACCGCCCTGCCGTTGCATTCGGAGTGCCTGAGGCATTCCACGTTGAAAACTGTCTGGAGGCGCTTAAGGAACTCTCTGTCGCTTTCGGCCTCGGGCAGGGTGCCGACAAGGCCCGATCCGGCGTCTGCCCCGGCTTTCGGAAGCAGCCACTTAAGGTCTTTCAGGCCAATGAGTTCCGCCATTTTATGGTTCACCCCGCCTGGGGCGTTGTCCAGGCTTGTGTGGGCAGAATAAATGGCAATCCCCTTCGCGAGTGCTTCCACCACGCAGCGCTGCTGGTAGGTGGAGTCGCCCACCTGGCTGAGCGCCTTGAAAATGAGCGGATGGTGGGAAACTATCATCCCGCAGCCCATTCCGGCGGCTTCTTCGACAACGGATTCCGTGACGTCCAGGCACACCAGCACCTTGCTGACGTCTGAACAGGGGAAACCGACCTGCAGCCCGGAGTTGTCCCACTCGTCCTGGATCGCGGGCGGGGCGAGCTGCTCTATCACGTTTACGATATCTCTTACTTTCATGATCAATACTCCCAGTCGGCCTGGATGCTGTAGGGCACTCCGTTCAGGACGTCCTTCCTGCCGTAGTAAATGAAGTAGCGGCCGAGTCCGGCATCCGGTTTTATGACTATTTCTTTGGATTCTACGGTGGTGGCGCAGCGCACCGTCACATACCAGAGGCCCTTTTCAACCGGGCCGGTGGTCAGCGTGACCCTGCCTTCCGAGGATGCTGAAGCAGAATACTCGGGGGCTGCGTCGGGAAAAGCGAAGCTGCCTCGCTTCATATAGATTTCCATATCGTAATCGCCCTGGTATGAGACGCTTATGGAAAGGTTTTTCACGTCGGCGGCGGGGCAGAGCACAAAATGGTGGCACTGCAGGTCGCCTATTCCGGGGCTCACCGGGATCAGGTCGCCGCTCCTCAGCACTTCCTTGACGAAGGCCTTGCCCACGCCGTCCCAGGCGTAACGGAACATGGATGCCGTGAGGTCGAGTATATCACCCGACGGTGCGTCCTCGGGGTGAGAGCCTGTCACTACCATCCTGCCCGAGTATTCGGAGGCCTTGTAGGCCCAGACCGACGGCTGGTTGTAGTAGGGCTTGGCGGATGAATTCCTGCCTGCTTCGTCTTTGAAAATAGCAAGGGATTCAGTGCCTTCCGGGGTCAGGCCCGTGTCGAGGTAGCCGCCGCCGTTGTGGCGTATTCCCTTGACGAGCGTGCCTTTTGAGGGGCCGTAGTACTTCGAGAATATGTCGCTTTCTATCAGCATGTCGATGCTGGAATTTCCCACGTCGGTGGAGTTCATGTTGCCGTTGTAGAGTATGTTGAAGTAGCTGCGGCGCCCGCCGTTGGCATAAGCTCCGGCGAGGAAAGCGCCTGCGCAGGAGCCCACGTAGCTGCCGCCGTTTTCGTAGAACGTCTTCACCCTGGAGCGGCCGTCGGCTCCGAGCGTGCTCCCGTGGGGATTGGAGTGGCCGCCGAATATGTAGACCATGCGGAACCGTGGCTGGCCGTCGGGATAGAGCAGCACTCCGTTCACGTCTTCGGGGTTGCCGACCATCGTCAGTCTCTGGAGGTCGTTGTCGTTTTGCGTCCAGCCGTCTCCGACGTCGTCTATCGTGGCGAAGAAGTATTCGGCGTCCCCGATGCCGGCTTTCTCGAGCGCGTAGGGGAGGCGTCCGTTGATGACCACGCCTTTTTCTTTGATGCCGGGGTTGAGTTCGCAGCCGCCGTCCAGGAAAATGTCCTTGTAGAAGGCGGTGTTGGGCACGTCGCTGCGCACCTGGGCAAGGATTTCTGCCTCAGGCAGTTCCTCCACCCGCACCGGCTCGGGGATTATATCCTTAGGCTGGCAGGCCCAGAGGCCGGCGGCGGCGAGCGTTATCGGCAGTAGTTTGGCAAGATGCTTCATTCCGACAAAGATAAGCAATTTTTTGCGTAAAACGTAAGCGGCTGAAAGCCAGGGAGAAAGGAAAACTCCTGTGCGCCGGATGGAGCACAGGAGTTTCATAAAGCATTGACTCTGAACCAATTGCTGATAACGCTACAGCTGGGGACCGGCCTTGACCAGTTTCTTTCCGGCGGCGTTGCTCTCGTACTTCACGAAGTTCTTGATGAAGCGGGCGGCGAGATCCTTTGCCTTCTCGTCCCAGACCTTGGGATCGGCGTAGGTGTCGCGAGGATCGAGGATGCCGGTGTCGACACCTTCGAGCACGGTGGGAACCTCGAAGTTGAAGTAAGGGATCTTCTTGGTCGGGGCCTTGTCGATGCTGCCGTTCAGGATGGCGTCGATGATGCCGCGGGTGTCGCGGATGGAGATACGCTTGCCTGTGCCGTTCCAGCCGGTGTTCACCAGGTAGGCCTTGGCGCCGCTCTTCTTCATCTTCTTCACGAGTTCCTCGGCATACTTGGTCGGGTGGAGCTCAAGGAAGGCCTGGCCGAAGCAGGCGGAGAAGGTCGGGGTGGGCTCGGTGATG
>JAEEGH010001891.1_pt1 | contig 58518 bp, 37 predicted proteins | sample 9134181 | NCBI WGS metagenome assembly JAEEGH01 (sample SAMN16246544, study PRJNA631951) | gut metagenome | biome: gut microbiome; feature: rumen; material: DP-attached | host: Bos | place: Iran: Karaj | collected 2018-10
CCTTAAATGAGCAAAGTCCAGACTACGAAAATCTACTCAATGCAGCGCGGAAGGCAGTAGAGCACGGCTATCGAGTGTACATCTTGCCTAATCCAAAGGGAATTCGTACTGCTGATTTTATATTTGTCCGGAAAAGTATCTACAGGCTGTATGATTTAAAGACAATACATGGCAAGTCTTCAGTATTGAATCGACTGATGGAGTCCATAGGCCAGACAAACCATGTACTATTGAATCTTTCAACAGACTATCCAGCAACATCCTTAGCTCGTAGCATCAAAAAATATTTCGAGCGAAACACAGAGGCCGCACAAGTTTTGATTTTCAGAGGTAACAAAGTCATGTCAGTAACACGAAAGACACTTGAAGATCGAAACTTTATTGCAACGTTTACAAAACTATTCTATAAATAAAAGGCTACCCGAAAGTAGCCCTTTTAAATGGTTGGAGTAGTGTCGGTTCAGTCTTGCTCCCTCGCGGGAATATCACCCGGATAGTCATTTCTGACGTTGCAAAGTTACGAACTATTTTCGAGAAAAGCAAATAATTCCACCATTATTTTCGTTCATCTTCTCTTTTTGCCCTATAGACAGCCCTATGGATAGCAAGAGGCTCGCCCAGGTTGGAGTGTGCGGCGAGGTAGCGGCAGAGCTCCAGGGTGCTGACGGTGAAGACACGAGGCGTCACCGCCAAGGCGGCGGCAAGGGCGCGGAAGGCGTGATGCTTAAGAGGAGGGGGAAAGGAGAAGAAGGTGCTTTTCAGGGGTTCCAAGGCTTCGTCGGTGCGTTTCTGCCATTCGGCTATCAACAACTGGTAATAGCTGAACTGTTGCAGGTTGACCAGTCGCGCGAGCGGTGTCGCAGCATCCCACAGGGGTTTTCGTTTCTTCCGGTGCGCGGCGGTCAGTTCTCGTTTGCGCTGCCGCAGCTGGTTGACGGTCTGCTGGTGCTGGCGGATCATCGTCAGCTGTTCACGAATCTGGAGGTCGATCTGTGCCGCCTCCACCTGCCAGGCTTCCAGCGCCCGGACGTTTTTTTCCTTTGTTTCATTATATATTCAATTAAAATTATTATCTTTGCATTCGTTAACAACATCAAGGAAGTGGAATAAGGCCGATGTTTCATTCGTCATAAGACAGTAAACAATGTTCCGCCCCCACTCCTTAACATCCGAATCCGGACAGTTCACTGGGCTTTGACCCCGCATGCGTAATGATGGCTCCAAGATGTTTCGATGTTGCATATTTGTTTAAATTCATTATTGTTATGACTTACATTGGTATTGACGTCAGCAAGGACTCTTTCGTTGTCGCTTATTCTCCAGAAAAGAACAGCAAGACGAAGACATTCAAGAACACCACCAGAGGTATTCATGAGTTCATCAGGACTATCTCCAAGGATGAGCACCATTGTGTCATGGAGGCAACAGGCAATTACAGTGCCCTGCTTGTGTACCTGCTTTCAGAGGCAGGTATTACGACAAGCCTGGAGAATCCGCTTAAAGTGAAGAACTTCGCCCGTGCCATGCTATCCACCGTCAAAACGGATGAGATAGATGCCCGCCTGATTGCTCTTTACGGAGAGAAGATGCAGCCTGCACCCTATAAACTCCGCAGTGACGCCATCCTCACGCTCAAGCAGAAGCGTACAGTCATTCGCCAGCTCAAGAAGCAGCTCATTGCCACAAGGAACCTCAAAGGCTCCATGGAGGTGCTGCCGTTCTTTGATGCCAAGTGCAAAAAGTCTATTGACAAGACCATTGCTTTCCTTGAGAAGCAAATCAAAGACTTAGAAGAAGATCTTGCATCTCTTGCCAAGTCCGAGTACAAGAAGCAGATGGATTTGCTCACCTCTGTAAAAGGAATAGGCATCACCCTTGCTGCTGCACTCATCATGGCCACTGGCGGCTTCACTTACTTTGACAATGCCAAGCAACTCACCCGTCATCTGGGATTGTCGCCGACTTATCAGCAGTCCGGTACCTCAGTCAATTTCAAAGGTCACATCAACCGCAACGGAGAATCTTCTTTAAGGAGCCAGCTCTACGTGGCAGCTTTTGCATCTCTTAGGTGCAATACTGAGTGTAAAGCATGTTATGACCGTCTGCGGTCTAATGGTAAGCCTGGGAAAGTAGCTGTCATTGCCGTAGCAAATAAACTCATCCGACAGGCTTTTGCCGTTGTCACTCAGGAGAAACCCTATGTCGATGGTTATGTATCTTCAAAGAAGTAGCTCCTGCATTTGCCCGAAGTGTATCAGGATGGAAAATCTAATACCTGAAAACACCGAGGGGGTTGGGGGCGAGAAGCCCCCATGAGAGGGTACGAATCAGCACTAAATGCTAAATATCGTTAACCATATTCATTTTTCGTATTACAGTTCATTGTTTTTTCCTTTTATTGATTATACATGTTTATCTCGAATTGCGCTGCAAAATTACAACCTTTTCCTCATTCCCACAAGAAGGCACTTTTTGGTGAGATAGTTACCAAAAAGTAGGAATTGTGATGTTATCGGACTTCTGCGAAAGTGGCGTTAACTTAGATTAACTAAGTGTAATCGGAGGTTCCTCCCCGAGTGGAGTACTCTCTGACAGAGACTGGCAAATCGCTGATGCCTGCACTCACGGCTCTGATAGCCTGAGGCAAGGAGCATTTCGATGAAGTGGTAACAGATTGACTCTGGCGAGGCTCTGCCTATGGCTTTTAGCGCGTCAGCGAGAACTTCATGCTCAGACCGAAGTCGTGGGTCGTGGTAGGATAACTGTTGCTGGACAACAGAGGCTTGTTGGCCTGACGCTCATAGTAGGCGGAGAGCGTGAGCAGACGCGACAAGGTGTAGTCGGCCATGAACGACAGCTTGACGGCGGCATTGCCACTGCTGGCAGACGAAGTGCGGGTGGCAATATCGCGAGTGATGGCTGCCTGGTCGCGGAACGACAGGTCGAGACGCAGGTTGAGGTCGTGGTTGACACCGCTCTTCTTGTTGTTCTGAGAACTCGTCGTACTCGTATCATTGTTGTTCTTCTTCGACGAGCCACCCTGAGCCTTCTTGATCTTACGCGACATGCCTCCGCCAAAGAGACGGAAGTCGCTGATCTTATAACCCAAGCCTATGACAATGTCGTTGGAGCGGCTCTCGTTAATCTGAACGCTGGTCATGGAGAGGTTCAGCGTACGGATGCGACGGAACTCGGCCTTGACGGTGAGGTTGTTCAGGAAAGTGACATCGGCACCTATCAGCGGAGCGAAGGTCTCGTTGATGCTGACGGTAGGCACGTTCCATCCTAACAGCGACGCAGTCTGACTGCTGCTGGTATAGCTGCCTACGGCGAAGATGCTCTTGTAGCCGTGATTGATGTTGACAGACTTGAAACGCTCGCTGAACCACTGCAGCTTTGACAATCCTGAATAGCGGACGGTCCAGTTGGGCAGCATACGGGTCAGCTTGGGCAACAGGTCCAGCTTCTCGCCACCGCTGCCTGTATAGGTGTCGAGGAAGGCTGGAATCATCACTGCCGCACTATACTGACCGACCTCCGCGCCGTAGTGTGCCTTCGCCAGTTGCTGGAAACGCGGCAGGGCATCGCAGAAGCGGTTGAAGACCTTCGAAGGATAGCCGTTGTTGGCATCGCCCATCTTCTCTAACGACGACGAGATGGAGATGGTGGTCATGGTCAGCGAACCACTCTCCGTAGAAGGCATGCCCTCCAAGAAATAACGAATGCTATTGGTTCGTGTGCGCGTCCAGGAGGCGTTGAGGTCAATCTTTAGGTCACGGGCTGGTTCCAAGGTGGCCTTCAGCTGCAGGTCGGACGTGCGGACGGTGGCAGCAGGCGTTGCCGTAGTGTCGCCATAGAGCCAGCCGTTGCGCTTGGCTTTCTCCAAATAGTCGTCGCCCGTCAGTCCGAAGGCAAAGTCCAAGCCTGGAGCCATCACACTGCCAGTGCGCTGACCGAAGGCATCGCCGACATCGGGAATGAAGTTGGAGATGGACATGGAGTACTGGTTGCGGTAGCTGATGCCGATGTTACGCACCATCATCAGGAAACGTGCCGCACTCTGGGCAGGCTTATACCACCACTGGTTCTCCAAGGGTGGCTTCGCTGTCACCGTCACCTTGATATCGACACTGTCAGTACCCTTGATCTGAATCTTGTTCAAATCAACCACCTTATATTTAATAGGATATGACTTGCCATCCTTGGTACGGGCAGTGACAAAGAGGCGCTTGGTCTTCTTGCCATGGGTGATGACCAGCGTGGTGTCAGGACGCAGCGACACTTCCTTCTGGAAGCTGTTCTTGTTCTTGGGAAGGGCTGCCTCCTCCTTCGATTTACCCTTACCCTTTTCCTTGCCTAAGTCCTTTTCGTCCAGGGCGGTCTTCTTGTCATCTTTCCTGTTAGTCTGCCGCTGCCTCGGCTGATTCTTCGGAATGGCCTTCTTGAAACGTTCGTTGACCTTCTTGAGGAACGGCGAGTGATTGTAGAGCGTCTCCATGTTCAGCGTACCGTTGATGTTGGCCTGGCGGTTGTTGTTGATGATGTTGCCTGCCGAGGTGCCATCCTCCAGTTCGGTACCGCGACGCCAGTTGTAAGTGGCGGTATAGTTAGCATCGGCATTGAGCCAGTCGAAGACCGGCAACTTATTGAGTGGCAGCTGATAGGAGGCGGTGAAGTTCTGCCGGTAGTCCAGCGGACGACCGAAGTGCTTGATGCTGCTCCACACGGAATCCTTCCACGCCGTATAGCGGTCGGGATAGAGGTCTTTGTTGATGGGCTTGTCGCTGTTGGGCTCCTCAATCTCAGCCTGCGTACCTGACTGGAACGTCATGTGCAGGTTCTTCGTCAAGTCCCAGCGCAGCGAGAAGTCTCGATTCCAAAGGAAGGTAGAGCCCCACGTGACAGGCAGCGACGAAGCACCCAAGTTCTCCAAGTCGCGCTCTCTCGACTCCTGATAGGCACGCCGTATCTCGGTATTGAAGGTGATGTTCTGCGGCAACCAGTTCAGACCGAAGGCCTTGGGGAAAGCCATCCACTTCGACTTGCTCTTCGAATTCTTGAAGGGTTCCCACGCCTTATATACCGGCGTATAGCTATAGTTCAAAGCACCGCGCCACTCGTCTTCCTTCTCATAGACCGTGGTGCTGCCCGAGGCATAGCGGTGGGAATGGCTGTAGGAGAACGAGAAGTTGGCGGGGTCGTAAGGCATGGGATGCCGCTTGTTGGTCTTGATGCCAAAGCGGACATTGGAGAGCGAGAAGTTGGTAGAGGTCTTCTTCGTGACGGCAATGCTCTCAATAGAGTCGCGCTCCTGCCGATCCTTGGCACTCTCCAAGGCGTCGTCCAACTCCAAGTCCGTATCCAACGGATTGTACTTCGGTCGCGTAATCTCCTTGGTCACGGAATAATAGAGCGGTGCCGTCACCTTCATCTTCTCGGGGAAAAACTTGCCGAGTTCTACGTTGGCGGTGACGGAATACGTCTTATAGTCATCGGTGGAACGCTGCATAACACCTTCCTCCAGACCGCCGAAGCCCTTCGTCATCACCTTTCCCGTGGCATTGACCATACCGACGTCAGACAGCTGCACGTTGAGTGTTCCAGAAGCTGCCCAGCCGCCCTTGTTGACAGGCTCCATCAGGCGAAGCTCGTTGACCCACACCTCACCGGACTTGGTGCCTCCCACCAGGTTGCGTACGCCAATCATCATGGTCTTCACCTCGCCCAACGTAGGATTACCCAACACGCTGACCTTGTTATTGGGATGGTCAGGGTCGTAGTCGGAATACAACACCGTGTAGCTGGACGTTCCCAAGGCGCGTGCCTTGTTGCGGGCTTTCTTCAGACGGGTGAAGACGCTCAAATCGATATCGAGCATATTGGCCAGCGGCCATACGGCACGACAGTCGTTCACATTATATTTATTATAGTCGTTGCGGTCGGGAGTCAACTTCAGGGGTATCACGTACTCATAGTAGTTGTTGGTGTAGTCGCTACCCAGACGAACGAAGACGGCCAACTGGTCATCCTGCAAGGAGGTGACGTCGTCTATCAGATGGTTGGCATGGACAAACATCTGGATATGCTCATACTGACGCAGGTCGAGTGTCGTATTGCGATACACTGCCTTGGACTCGCCCTTCGACAGGTTCTTCACCACGATGGCCATCGCCTGTTCGTTGGCTTCGGTGAGCTGTGGCTGGGAGGGGTCGGTCACTCGGGTAATGCCCGGAGGTAACACGTAGTTGACGGGGCGCTTGTTGTTGTTTTCTTCGATGTTGACTGCACTCACCTCCATCGTACCAGTCTCGGTGGTCGTCGTCAGCGGTTTCGTATAGACACGCCACTCGCCACGTACCAAGTCCAGCGAACCAAAGCGCAGCACGATGGGTTTCTCGAACTGGGTCAGGAACATGCGCATGAAGCGGACGTTGGTGAAGTCGCTGATGTTGCCTTCCTTGCCACTGTTCTGCCGCAGCGGGATGCGGAACTGGTACCACTTCACGGTCTCACGGGCTCCGTTGCGCAAGGTGACGGTAGCCTCACGGATGTCGGAGATATGGTTCTGTCCGAGTACCATATCCTCCGGACGGATACTTACCTTATATTCATAGTAGCGCTCATACTCGTTCAGCGTATAGTCCTGGTTGATATCCTCCACATCGGGATAGGTCTTGTAGGACGTGTCATAGCCTTCCGTCTGCTGGTCGTTGTCGGGGGAGTTGCCCTGCGGCATGTTGATGCGCTTGTAACGCTCCAGGATGCTGGTGCGCCGCTCGTCGTAGTCGCTGCCACGGAAGTAGTGGTAGTTATCGTTGGCGGGGTCGCTGGTCCACGCCCGACGGACACTGTCGTTGACATTGACGGAGTTGAGGAAATCGGCATAAGCGGCAAAGGTACGCTCTTCGTCGTCGTTCAGACCGTTCAGACCAACGTCCTGTCTGGCACGGGCTCCGGAAGTGGTAGCAAAGGCATAGGTCTGGGTAGCCTGTTTGGGAATGCGGCCCCACTGTGTCTCGGTATAGGAGGCAGAGCCGTCAACGGGCATACCGCTCTCGTAGAACTTCTTTCCGTCGCGCAGAATATCCTCGCTGATTTCTCCGAGGTTGATATAGAGATCGCCACCGTATTTCGAGGCTTCCGTTTCGGTCTTGCTATAGATAAAAGGATCGAGCAGCCAGAACTCGATATACTCGACATTGGCAGTCTCGAAGTCGTTGGTATCGAGCTTACGCATCATGCCACCCCAGCGACCGAGGGGCTTGTTCAGCGCACCTTTCTCCGTGACGTCGGTCGAGAGGTTATAGGGGCCGCGCTCGGTGGGATAGTATGCCAGGTCGAGGACGGGCAACGTATTCGTAGCACCGCTATAGGTCGATTGGTCACGGTTGGGATAGAGCTCGTTGACATACACCTGACGAACGTAGTGGTTCGACAGCTGCTCGATGTCGCTCTTGATATGGCTCGGCGTGAGACTGGAAGAGCGGTTGGTAAACAGCGGGTCGATGGTGTACCATGCCAGCAGCGCACGGTTGATGCTGCTGGTAGTTCCTGTCTTGTCGTCGTGCTCAGCAAAGGACGACGGTGTACTGGAGATGACCCACGCCTTGGGGTCTAAGACGCTGATGCCGTTCTTCGCACTTTCAAAGTCGTCTATGTAAGAAGCATTGTCCTGAGTGCCTCCGGCAGTGCCGGCAATGAGGTGAGCAAACTCGCCTGTAAAGGTAATCTTCGAGGGAACAGTACAATGCAGGAACGGCAACTTGTCGAGCATGTTGGTCAGCCACTGCGACTCGGTCTTCCAGTTCAGGTGCAATCCCCACAGGGTATTCTTCAGCGGTTCTGCACCCATGGTAACCTTCGACGTCAGCGCCTGTTCAGACAAGTGCTGGAGGGTACCGCCGACCTGGAAATCTTTCGAGAAGTCGTACTCCCAGTTGACACCGAACATACGCTTGCGCTGCATGCCGTACTCGGTATTGCTCTCCAACGACACATTGACGTTCGTGCCGGCATCGATGATGCTTTGGTTCAGGATGGTGACCTCACCGGCGGAATAATCGACGGTATAGTCGGAACCTTCGCTCAGCAGCACACCTCCTGCCGTCACTCGGACGGAGCCTTGCGGCACGTTATAGGCGCCCAGCGAGATGACGTTGGCAGAATGGCCTTTGAACTGTCCTGTCAGACGGAAGCGGTTCTTATCGGTCATCTGCTTGGCCGCCGTGCGGGTGGTATCGTACAGCTCCTGGAAGACATAACGTGCAGCAACCGCATCGGGGACTCCCCGACCGGTGAGGAAGTCGCGCAGCGTCGTACCGAAGGGCTCTGCCGAGGGGAAGAACACACGGCCATTGCTGACCGTATAACCCTCCACAAAGTCGAAGAAACCATTGGGACGTGCCTTGTTGTTGTCGTCCAAACGGTCACAGCCCAGTCCTCGCAACAGGGTAACGTCCTTGGCCTCGGTCTCAGGAATATAGTTGACGTAAGCGCCGGTAGAGTCGCTCTGGTACTTGATATCCAAACGGAACTTGGTACGCTCGACGTTCGATGCGAGATAGTAAACGTTCTTCATCATCAGCTTCCAGTTGGGCTGCTGAGGATTGTTGGTGGAGTTCTTCAGCGCCTTGACGAAAAGCGCTTGGTTGGCATCGGTATAATCGGAGGCAAACTCACCGACTTTATAGGTAGAGCCGCCAAAGGTGTATTCGTAGGCAACGGCAAGCACCTGGTCGCTCTGCAGCGACGTCTTCAGCGAGATGTAACCCATGGCTTTGTTCAGGGTGTATTCAGAGCTGTTGAGCAAGCGTGCCGACGCCAACTTCTCGTAGTCCGTACCTCCCACGAAAAGGGGGGCAGGCAGCGCCGTGCTGACCTTATCAATATCGCGGGCATCAGGATAGTTGGTGACCACGTCATTATATTCTCTGTTGGCATTGTTGGCGGGCAACTGGGAAGACGTTCCACCACCCCATTTCGAAGAGGTGCTCTCTGCCAACTCGGAGAATCCGATGATATTACGGGAGTTCGACGTCGTTCCGGTCTTGTTGGTAATCCACACCTCAATACGGGTAATCTCGACGCCTGTCGTAATGACGGGCAGGCGCTTCATGGCCTCATCATAGTGCTCACGGAAATACTTGGAAAGGAAGAAGTGACGGTTTTCCTCATAGTTGGCCACATCCAGCTCGAACGGGGTGGTCTGGGTACCACCTTTAGAGGAAACGCTCTTCGACGTGGAGTTCTTCTGCGACAACACGGTCTGGAGCTTCAGCTTACCGAACTGCAGGTCGGTGCGCACACCAAACAAGCTGCTGGCGCCTTGAATCAAGGAGTTGTTCGACGGGAAAGTGACGTTACCCGCCTCAACCAGTTTAATGATCTCGTCCTCCTTGCCCTCATAGCGCAACTTCAGGTTCTTCGTGTCGAAGTCGAAGGTAGCGTCGGTGTTGTAATTCAGCGTCATGTTCACCTTATCACCAACCTTACCCGTCACGTTGATATTGATTTTCTCATCGAAATCGACACTCTTCGTCTTACGGTTACGGACGGGGAGCGAGGGATTCTCCACGTTCTTGATATTCATGCCGAGCTTCAGCTCTGCGGTACCTTGCGTCTTGATGCGCACACCACCAGGACCGAAGATTTTCTCGGCAGGACCGAGGTTAAAGTGCATATCGGCAAAGTTGAACTTCTCCTTGCCTTGGTTGGCAACGTTCGTAGCGTCCTTACGACGGAAGAACTGCTCTCGTTCGCGGCGCTCGCTCCACTGCCGGTATTCCTCGGGAGTCATCACCACGGGGGTATTGAGATACGAGTCGCCCATCTTAGAGCCGATGCGATAGGTGTTCGTAGAGTCATCGTACTCCACCCTTTGCTTGATGTTCTCAGGAAGATGCAGGTCTAATGCCGAAGAGTCAAGGTCTGCCACCTCGACAGGTGCCGTCTTTTGTATCTTCCATCGCGGATGGAGCAAGGAGTCAGGAATTTCCTCGTCGTCAGCCATCACAGGCTGAGCAGCAGCCGCAGGTTTCTTCTGCGTCTTGACATCCTGCGGGGGCATGGCCAGTGCCGTCATGCTCAGCAGGACTACTGCTATATAGAAATACCTCTTAGTTCTCACTTAGTCTTTGACCTTATCATTCACTCTACTCCCCTCGCCCTTCGGAGAGGGGTCGGGGGTGAGGCCCTCACTTAATCTGTTTCAGCGCCAGTTTCACCACCTGCTCGACAGGCAGGTCGGGCTGTTGCTGCAAAATGGCCACAACGACCTTCTGCGTCGGAGCGGGAGCAAAGCCGAGCATCGTCAAAGCGGCTACAGCCTCATCACGAACGGCATTGTTCACGGGTGCCTGAACGCTTCCACCAGCAGGTATCTCGTCGGCAATGCCAAGCGCTACAATCTTGTCGCGCAGGTCAACAATAATGCGCTGGGCGGTCATCTTGCCGATGCCCTTGATGCCCTTAATCAGACGCTCATCACCACGAGAGATAGCATTGCACAACTCGGCAACACTCATCGAGGAAAGCATCATACGAGCCGTATTGGCACCAACACCACTCACGGTAATCAACAGTTCGAACATCTCGCGCTCTTTCTTCGACATGAAGCCATAAAGCACGTAAGCATCCTCGCGAATGGCCTCATAAACGTAAAGTTTGGCGACAGGTGCCTGACTATTGCCCGTCGGCTTGAGACCCTGCAACGCGCTGTACGTCGTCAGCGAAATGTTCAGGCTATAGCCAACACCTGCGGCTTCAATAACAGCCACGGCAGGAGTCAGTTCAGCCAGTTCTCCCTTGATATAATCTATCATTTTTTTCTAATGGTTTGTGTATATATACGTTTTTAATAAACGCTCACGAACCTTTTTTATTGCATTTTACTTGATTTTTACCATAATCTTTGGTTTTCTCGGCAAAAATATCTACCTTTGCCAGATAATTCGACTAAAACAATAAAACAATAACAATCATGAAAAGTAAGAAACTACTACTCACCATGCTTGCATGCTGCATGGCAGCAACAACGGCAAATGCCCAGAAGTACTTGGGTGGCGACATTTCGATGCTACCTGAATACGAAACTGCCGGTTCACACTATTACACGTCAACAGGCGGAACTATCAGCAATGTCCTGACCTATCTCAAGGATCAAGGCATGAATTCCATGCGTGTTCGTCTGTTCGTCGATCCTTCCAAGGCAAGTACTGAACATAAGGGAGAAGGTGTACGCCAAGACATAGAATATGTAAAGAAACTTGGCAAGCGCATCAAGGACGCCGGACTGCACTTCCTGCTGGACATTCACTACAGCGACACATGGACAGACCCAGGACAGCACTCCACTCCCGATGCCTGGAAGACGATGACAGTGGTTGACTTGAACAATCAGGTCTATACCTACACCAAGGATGTCTTACAGACGTTGAAGGACTACGGCGCTGAACCTGATGCCGTACAGGTGGGTAACGAGGTGAACGTGGGCATGCTGTGGAATTTAGGAAAGGCTGCTCCGTGGAATGACGATCAGTCTGCTCACACGAATTTCCTCAACTTCGTCAAGAGCGGCGTCAAGGCGTGCCGCGAAGTATGTCCCAACGCAACGGTCGTCTTCCACGTGGCTATGAACTTCCATAGCCCCGGTAACACCAACAACAACAGCTACGTCAGAGGCTGGGCTGAAGACTTGAAGGCAAAGGAAATAGACTACGACGTTATGGGTATTTCTTACTATCCTTACTTCCACGGTCCAATGTCAGAACTGTCAACATTACTTACCTACATGAAGGAGAACTACAGCGACAAGAAAATCCAGCTGGTGGAGATGGGTTATCCTCATGCTTACTACCCTTCAGACTACCAATACGACTACAAGTCAACTTACCCCGACACGAACGAGGGACAGCGTCAGTTTACTGCCGACCTCATCACCTTGCTCAACACCTTCGACAACGTCAATGGTCTTTACTGGTGGTGGCCAGAGGCTAACGAGAAAGGTGTTGACTGGCGTAATCCCGTTACCACTTCAGGTTGGTACAACATGGGGCTTTGGGACAACGAGAATGGCAAGGCTACTCCCGCCCTCTACGAGCTGAAGAACTTCATCAATGACCCGGCGGGCATCGAACAAATAACCAACACCCATCACCTATCACCCAACACCTCCTACTACGACCTGCAGGGACGTAAAGTTGCACAACCCAAGCAAGGTCTCTACATCGTCAATGGGAAAAAGGTCGTGGTGAAATAAAAGAGGAACAAGTTTCATAGTGATGACAAAATAAGACACAGCGACATGATGTTCAGAAGAATATTAGCAATCAGCGCCTTAGTGGCTGCCACGACAGCCGTCAGCGCACAACCGAGACAGGAAGTTACGCTGACCGATGGCTGGCAGTTCTCACGCGACAAGCAGCAATGGCAAAACGTCAGCATTCCTCACGACTGGGCCATCAGCGGGCCCTTCGACAAAAAATGGGACTTGCAAAGTGTTGCCATCGTACAAAACGGTGAGACGACGCCAACGGAGAAGAGCGGTCGCTCAGGAGCACTGCCTTGGATTGGCAAAGGTTACTACAAGCGTACTATCAATATTCCCGCTGGCACGGAGCATGCCGAACTGCTGTTCGACGGAGCCATGGCAGAACCCACGGTTTACATCAACGGCAAGAAAGCGGGTTTCTGGGCTTACGGATACAACGCCTTCAGGGTAGATATCACACCTTTCATGAAGGCTGGCGACAACTTGCTGGAAGTCAGTCTGCAGAACCTGGAAGAGAGTTCGCGCTGGTATCCGGGGGCTGGCATCTACCGCCCTGTAACACTCATCCTCAATCATCAGGCAAGACTGGATGACTGGAGCCTGTTCTTCAAGACCGTTAAGTTAGAGAACGGCAAGGCTGACGTAGAGGCTGAAGGACGTGTCGTCGTAGAGGAGGCACAAACAGCCCGCCACCAGGTAGTGATGACGCTCCTCGCACCGGACGGACAGGAGGTGGCATCGAGCGGAAAACTCACCATCAACGGTGACGGCTCTTTCTTCCACACCTTCGAGGTGGAACAGCCACAGCTTTGGTCGCCCGAGCATCCCGCTATCTATAAGGTTCGCACACAACTGCTGAAGGACAACCAGACCGTTGACGAAAAGACCGTCAAGACGGGCATTCGCATGGTGCGCGTCAGTCGCGAACACGGTTTCCAACTGAATGGCGAGACACGGAAAATCAAGGGTGTATGCCTGCACCACGACTTGGGTCCTTTAGGTGCCGCCATCAACAAGGCAGCACTCATCCGCCAAATCAAGACATTGAAGGAAATGGGCTGCGATGCCATCCGCACCAGCCATAACATGCCGTCACAGATGCAGATGGACCTCTGCGACTCTTTGGGCATGATGGTGATGGCTGAGTCGTTCGACATGTGGGTACATCCTAAATGCAAGAACGGCTATGCCCGCTTCTTCCAGGAATGGTGGCAAAGGGATATCACCAACCTGGTCGTTGCCAACCGTAACCACCCCGCCATCGTCATGTGGTCCATCGGCAACGAAATCTGGGAACAATGGATGCCACGCGGTCGTCAGTGGGCCATCCGACTGCAGGGACTTTGTCATGCGCTGGATCCCTCACGACCCGTTACTCAGGGCATGGATCAGCCTGACGGCGCCTTGGATAACGGTTTTGCACAAGCGATGGAAGTACCGGGATTCAACTATCGTGTCCATAAATATGCCGATAATCTGAAACGTCTGCCGCAAGGCTTCCTGTTAGGCTCTGAGACAACCTCTACCGTCTCTTCACGCGGTGTCTATCATTTCCCCGCAGAACCCAACGATAACTCCAAGAATGCTTCGTGGCACAAGGACTATGACCCCAAGGCCATTCAGCAGCGCGACGGACAATGTACCAGCTACGATCTGGAATACTGTCCTTGGTCAAACCTGCCTGATGACGACTGGGCAGCACAGGAGGACATGCCAGAGGTCATCGGCGAGTTTGTATGGACAGGCTACGACTACTTAGGCGAGCCGTCGCCCTACGATGAGTACTGGCCGTCACGCAGCAGCTACTTCGGCATCTGCGACCTCGCCGGACTGCCCAAGGACCGCTACTTCCTCTACCGCTCTCACTGGAACAAGAAGCAGCACACCATCCACCTGTTGCCGCACTGGACTTGGGGCAACGAGAGTGGTACGGCGCCTAAAGGACAAAAGAGCCGCCGAGGACAGGTGACTCCCGTCTATTGCTATACCGACTATCCCACCGCAGAGCTTTTCCTCAACGGCAAGAGTCAGGGCAAGATTTCGAAGAACCCTCAAGAACGCCTCGACCGCTTCCGCCTGCGCTGGAACAACGTGCGCTACGAACCAGGAGAGTTGCGCGTTGTGGTCTATGACGCCAACGGCAACAAAGCTGGCGAACAAACGCTCCGCACTGCCGGTAAACCGGCTCACCTGAAATTGGACGCTTGGACACAACAGTCATCGGCACTTTCTTTCCTTTCTGAGGGACAAGTCGGCACGCTAAAAGCCGATGGAGACGATTTGGCATTTGTCACCGTATCGCTTACCGACAAGCACGGAACTCTCGTTCCAGATGCTGCCGACCAACTGACTTTTGAAGTCACGGGAGCAGGACGCTTCGAAGCCGTCTGCAATGGCGATGCCACCTCGCTGGAGACGTTCACAAAGCCTACCATGAAGCTCTTCAACGGACAACTCGTGGTGGTGGTGCGTGCTGCCAAACAGGCAGGAACGCTGACGCTGAAGGTGACAGACAAAAAGCGCAAGATCACCAACAGCATCAGCATCGAGGTGCAATGATTATTTCGAAATGTCGATATGTCGATATATCGAAATGTCGAAAATAATAAGAGAGAGGTGAACGCCTCTCTCTTATTATTTACTAATACTCCAATACCAACACCTGTCGGGGCTTGAGTGGCAGGTCTTTGGTGAGGTCGTAACGCTCTTGTGTGGGAATATCAAGCGCCTGTCCGGCTTTTCTGTTGCCACGTGTCAGTTCAACATATCGCTTGGCATCCATGACAACGTTCTTGCGAGTACCATTGACGATGGTCACAGCCGTACGTCCCTGATACTGACGAGCAACGACATAGATGCCTTGATAGGGAATGAACTGCTTCATGGAACCCTTGGAAATAACCTCATTGCCCTGACGCCAGTGAAGCAGACGCGAGATAAAGGTAAACATATCCTGCTCTGCCTTGGTGCGGCCTTCGGCGGTAAAACAGTTGTGCGTGTCACCGGGGAAACCGCCGGGGAAGTCCTTACGGACATGGCCATCAGTAACAGCCTTCGTGCCGTTCATCATAATCTCTGTACCGTAATACAACTGAGGAATACGGCGCACGGTAAGCAGCAATGCCAAACCTTGCTTCAACGCCTGGGCATCCTGTCCGTCACGCAGGAAGCGGTCGGTATCGTGGTTGTCGAGGAACGCCATCACACTCGACGGATTGGGATAGAGATAATCATAGCAGAACGAATTATAGAGACGGTTGTATCCGCGCCACCAGTTATCGGTAATCTCATGCGTGGCAGAGTCTATCTTCTCTTGGAAAGAGAAATCCATAACGGTCTTCAGATAGCTGTTGATGTCGCTCAACTTACTGTCTTTCTGCCAGGCAGCAGTATAGGCAGGCTGAGTAACCCACGTTTCGCCGACGGTGTTGAAATTGGGATATTCGTCATTGAGCTCTTTCATCCACTGAGCCATCGGCTTGCGGAAAGCATAGGGATAGGTATCCATGCGGATGCCATCAATATCAGCTGTCTCAATCCACCAGATGCTGTTCTGGATGAGATAACGCATGAGGTGCGGATTGTTCTGGTTAAAGTCGGGCATGGTATTGACGAACCACGCCTCGGTCGTCTCTCGCAAATCAACCTCAGAAGTATAGGGATCCAAGACAGGGGTCAGCTTGTAGCTGGTCTGCAGGAAATCGGTTCCGCGCGTGTCGCTGGTGCCTTTGGCCTGCTCCAACCAGTTGGAGAGGTTGAACCAGTCCTTGGCAGGGATATCAGCAACCCAAGGATGTTCAAAACCACAGTGGTTGAAAATCATGTCCATGACAACCTTCAAGCCCTTCTTATGGCAAGCATCGATGAGCTGACGATACTCAGCATTGCTACCGAAGCGGGGATCGACACGATAGTAGTCCGTGCAGGCATAACCGTGATAGGTTGACCATGACATCATGTCAGGAGAGTCGTTCTCGAGGATAGGCGTAAACCAGAGCGCTGTGACACCCAGGTCATTAAAGTAGTCGAGGTGCTGCTGCAAGCCTTCAAGATCGCCACCATGGCGCAAGGAAGGTGCGCTACGGTCTTCTTTGTAGGCACGCATACCTGGCAGTTGAGACTGATGGTGAGGACCTTGGGCAAAGCGGTCGGGCATCAGCAGATAGAGTACATCGCTGATATCGAAGCCCTTGCGTGATGCTCCAGACTTCTCGCGGGCTTTCAGCTGATAAGGCACCACCTCGCTTTTCACCTTTCCTTTGTCGTTCTTCACCTGAAACGTGAGTTTCATCGTACCGGGCTGGGCAGCCTTCAGATTAAGATATACCAACAGATAGTTGGGGGAATCAAGGCGCACCAGACTGTCAATGATGACGCCTGGGTAGTCTGTCGTTACGCTCTCTGCATCGCGAATGCCCTTGCCATAGACGAAAAGCTGTACAGAAGGATTCTTCATGCCCACATACCAATCCGTAGGGTCGATGCGGGTGATGGTGGCCTTTGACTTTTGGCTCTTGGCCTTTGGTGTTGCTGCACTCATGGTGATTGTTGCACTGAGCAATAGGGTGAGAAATAGAATGCGTTTCATAGTTGTTTTTCGTTAGTTCTGGATAATCAAAGCAGATTGTGGAGCAACAACAGCCTTGTCGCCCTTGAGATGGTCGATGCCACCGAGGTCAATGACGCCAGAGGCAGCAAGGATGAAGTAATCGCCCTCGGGAATATCGATGCATTGTTCCTGACGGGTGAAGTTAAGCACCACGATAACATGGTCGACGATATGGCCTCGCGCCGCCTCGATGCGATAGGCCACCACGCCCTTGGGAGCATCGAGGAACTGCAAGTTCTTGCGAACGAGTTCGGCACTGCCCAGACGGAAGTGGGGATAGCGCTTGCGCAGCTGGATGAGCTTCTTGTAATACTCAAACACCTGCGGATAGCGCAACTTGTTCTGCCAGTCAAGCTGGTTGATGCTGTCGGGAGACTCATAAGAGTTGTGAACGCCTTTCTTATCGCGCAACAGCTCCTCGCCACTGAGCATGAAGGGTACTCCCTGAGAGGTAAACACGGCGGTCTGTGCCAGCAGGTCGAGGCGTATCAGCTCGTCCTGGGTAATGCCAGGAACGCTGGCTTTCAACCTGTCAACGAGACACATGTCGTCATGGCAGCTGACGTAGGACATCATCTGAGTAGGCTGAACAGCCCAAGGCTTCTTGGAGTAGTTGACCTTCGACATATCCACCTGTGGATGACTGATGCAGCCCACAATACCGAACTTCAGACTCTCTTCCATGTTCGGTGCACCACCTAAAATACCTGGCTTGCTGTCGTTGTCGAACGGGCCACGCAGCGCGTCACGAATTTCGTCGCTGAATGCTGCAATGCCTGGCATCTGCGGGATGTTGGCCTTCATGCCCAAGCGTTCATTGGGAATACCGCAACTGCCGGCACTCCAGCCCTCTCCATAGATAAAGACAGAGGGGTCTATCTCTACAGCAGCCTTACGGATGGCATTCATCGTCTCAATATCGTGAATGCCCATGAGGTCGAAGCGGAAACCATCGATGTGATATTCGTTCATCCAGTACTTCACGCTCTCTATCATGAACTGACGCATCATAGGCTGGTCGGAAGCCGTCTCGTTGCCGCACCCCGAGCCATTGCAATAGGTGCCGTCGGCATTCTTACGATAGTAGTAGTCGGGATATGTGCGCTGGAAATTGGAATGGTCAATGTCAAAGGTATGGTTATACACCACGTCGAGAATGACACGGATGCCAGCCTGATGGAGTGCCTGTACCATCTGTTTGAACTCATTGATGCGTATTCCAGGAGTATAGGGATCGGTACTGTAGCCACCCTCTGGTACGTTGTAGTTCACTGGGTCGTAGCCCCAGTTATACTTATTGTCCTGCAGACGGGTCTCATCGACTGACCCATAGTCGTAACTGGGCAGAATATGCACAGCATTAATGCCCAACGACTTCAGGTGGTTGATAGCCCAGGGCTCGGTCAAAGCCAAGAACTTGCCGGGATGTGCAGCATCCTTGCGAGCGATGGAGAAGTCGCGATGGTGCAACTCATAGACAATAAGGTCAGTAGGACTTTTGCATTCTAGTTGAAGATCACTTTCCCATCCTTTGGGGTTGGTAACCTTCATGTCGATAATGGCGCCACGCTTGCCGTTGATACCCACGGCTTTGGCAAAGACACCGGGGCACTCGCCGAGCCCAATATCAAAGGTATAGAAACGTCCCAGCTGGTCGCCTTTAACTTGGGCGGTCCATAGGTCGCCAGTACGTTTCATCTTGATGGTTTTCAAAGCCTTACCACCCATTCCCTCACGATACAAACGCACGACAGGTTTCCTGTCTGCTGGTGCAAAGAGTGTGAAAGTGGTTTGCTGAGGGGTATAGACCATCTCGTTGAACAACTGCTGGGCAGTAGCCGGAACCATCATCAGAGCCATCATTCCTACTAAAAGTGCTTTCTTCATATTTTCATTGTTTTTTTATTACTTTATCATCTCTTTATCAGCGATATTGCAAAACCACCACCCGGTGCCTCTCTGAGTTTCAGAACATCGCCTTTCTTCACGGTCTTCTTGGTAATCGTGTAGGCCTTGGCATTGCCCTGCCAGTGTGCATTCTTTGCATCAGCATAAATGGTACAAGCATATGGGACGCCCTCATCAAGGAAATCGAGTTTGAGGTTGCTCTGGTGCCCATTCTCGTCACACTTGCCACCTACGAACCAATTGTCTGTACCCTTGGCCTTGCGGGCTACGGTGATATAGTCGCCAGGCTCCGCCTCTAAGTATTTGGAGTCATCCCAGTCGCATGCCACATCGCGGATGAACTGGAAGGCATCCATGTATTTGGCATAGTTCTCGGGCAGGTCGGCAGCCATCTGCAAGGGTGAATACATCGTGACATACAGTGCCAGCTGTCCTACCAACGTACTTCCAACCTGATGAGGATTATCGCTCCACGTGCTCAAATCGGTTTCCAGAACACCAGGGGTGTAATCCATCGGGCCGCCCTGCAGACGTGTAAACGGCAGAATACAGGTATGGTCGGGATGATTGGTATAGAATGCCTCGTTCTCACCACCACGGGCAGACTCATTTCCTACCATGTTTGGCCACGTACGGCAAAGGCCTGTGGGGCGCGTTGCTTCATGGGCGTTGACCATGATATGTCGTTTGGCAGCCTCCTTAACCACATAGAGGTAATGGTTGTTCATGGACTGCGAATAGTGATGGTCGCCACGGGGAATGATGTCTCCTACATACCCTGTCTTGACAGCATCGTAGCCATATTTCTTCATCAGGTCGAAGGCATCGTTCAGGTGGCGTTCATAATTCTGGGTTGACGATGATGTCTCGTGGTGCATCAGCAACTTGATGCCCTTAGAATGGGCATAGTCATTGAGCATCTTGATGTCAAAGTCGGGATAAGGTGTCACGAAGTCGAAGACGTCACGCTTCCACTTGTTGGCCCAGTCTTCCCATCCGACATTCCAACCCTCGACGAGCACCTGCTGCAGGCCGTTGGCAGCAGCGAAGTCAATGTAGCGCTTCACCTTCTCGTTATTAGCGCCATGACGACCATTAGGCTTAACGGCATTCCAGTCGATGGCATCGAGTTTGATGGAGGGGAATTCATCGGTATAATTCCAGCTGCTCTTACCGACAATCATCTCCCACCAGACACCACAGTATTTCGTAGGATGTATCCACGACGTATCTTCTATCTGACAAGGTTCGTTGAGGTTCAAAATGAGGTTATTGGACAACATGTCGCGAGCATCATCGCTGACCATGACGGTACGCCAAGGCGTCTCACAAGGTGTCTGCATACAGCCCTTTAATCCCGTAGCATCGGGAGTTAGCCAACTGACGAACGTGTAAGAAGGTTCACCCTTCTTATTACCAATCTCTAAATTGAGATGCATCGTAGCGTAATCGGCGCAAGCAGCCTCGTGAATATTGATATAGAGACCGTCGTCGGTTTTCATCTGCAAGGACGTCTGGACACCGGTTTTCGAGAACGGTGTCCTGGAAGCATGACCCTTTCCCTCGGCGATGATTTCATCCCAGAAGTTGGAAATCTCCGAAAGACGTGAGGTGCGGGTCTCATATTCCTGCGTGTCATAATCGCCCGGCAGCCACCAAGCCTTATGGTCACCCGTGAGAGCGAACTCGCTGCGTTCTTCTTTAATCAGGAAGTAATTCAACTCTGGCTGCTGCGGAAACTCATAGCGGAAACCGATGCCGTCATCATAGACACGGAAACGGATCAGGATGGTACGACGGTGCTGGCGGGGCTGCCGACGGACACCATTATTCGACTTTGACGGCGCCGTGAGCCAGTGTTGCGACAAGGTGGCCACATACTCATTGTAGTGGTTACGAATATACTTCGTCTCGCCCCATACGGGTTCCCATGTCTCGTCAAAAGTACTGGTCTCTTCTTTGTCGAGGCTAAAATCATCCAGGAGGTCACGCTCGTCCATGCCCATCGAGGCATGCTTGTCTTTGGCCAACACAAGACCGAGATGGGAAGGACGTATAACATCCTTCCCCTTATAGGTCACACTATAAACTGGTCTCCCCTCTTCTACCATGAAGTTCAGCGCCACGTTGCCGTTGGGCGACTTCACCTCTGCTGCCAATGCCATCAACGGAAACAGCAGGAGAGCCAGTAATAAGTTTCTGTGTCTCATATTCTCTTACTTTCGTCCGCTTTGTGTAATGAGTGTCTTAATCTCATTGTTAAAGTCATCCTCCTTGAGCAGTTGCTCAATGGTGAGGTGCATGCGATAGCGCCAGTAGTGACGCGGATTAGCAGGGATATTGATACGCTCTGCATCGGCATCGGGAAGACGCAGCGTCTCGTCCATGGCCAGCCAGTCTTGTAATGACAACAGGCAAAGCATAGACGGAGAAGTCAGCTGACGCGACACGATATCCTTGGCAAGCCATCCTGGCAGCGGATGAGGTGCCGCATCGCCACGACGCAGGGAAATGTTATAATAGGCCTGGGTCGTCTCATAGTTTTCATCCCACCACTGTCGCAACGTTGGCATGTCATGAGTAGAGAAGGTACATACGGAGCGATAGGGATTACGCTTTAATTTACCGAAACGCAAGGAAGGATCCTTTGGCATGGTCTGAATCTCCAGCGACAGGATGCGCAACTCGTTCATCACCCAAGGAACACAGTCAGGTACCATGCCAAGGTCTTCAGCACAGCACAGCATTCGGGTAGCCTGCGTCAGACGCGGCAACTTCTTCATAGCTTCCTGATACCAGAAGTGATTGTTGCGACGATAGAAATAGTCGTTGTAAAGACGGTTGAAGTTGTACTTCTCGCCCTCATCCAAACGCTGGTAAGCATCCTGATACTGCACAGCAATACGGGGATGCCAACGGTCGCTACGCTTGTGATCGACAAGGAACAAGTCGTCATGACCATAAATGCCATAGCCTTCTATCTCTTCGCGACTCAAGCCCAAGGCAGGGGCAAATTGTCCCATCAATCCGGACTTTTCGGGAACAGGAATCTCCCAGATGCGGAAGAAGCCCAACACATGATCAATACGATAGGCATCAAAGAACTGCGACATCTTACGGAAGCGGCGAACCCACCACTGGCAGCCGTCCTTCAGCATCTCATCCCAATTGTAGGTGGGGAAGCCCCAGTTCTGACCATCGGCAGAGAAGGCATCGGGTGGAGCTCCTGCCTGTCCATTCAGATTGAAGTATTTGGGTTCTACCCAAGCCTCAACGCCGTCACGAGAGATGCCAATGGGGATATCGCCCTTCAAGATAATTTGGTGCTGACGGGCATATTCATGAGCGGAACGCATCTGACGGTCGAGATAATACTGCACGAAGCACCAGAAACCGGTGACTTTCTTATCAGCCTTGGGCAGAGGATTGGGCCAGTTGTTGAACACGGCAGTACCATAGAGGTCACGATAGTAACAGAACTCTGCATAAGGTACCAGCCACTCCTTATTCTGAGCGTAGAAATCCTTATAGTCAGCAGTTCTGCTTAACGATGTCCATTCTTGGTCAAACAGCAGGTGCAGGTAATCGAGCTTAGCCTGGAACACGCGCTCATAGTCTATCTGAGACAGGGCATTCAGCTCCTGACGCAAGGCCTCAAACTCCTGACGCTTGGCGTCGTCCTTCAACTGTGGCATCTGCCGGAAATCGACATACTGTGGGTGAAGGGCATAGATACTGATACTGTTATAAGGATAACTATCCTGCCAGGTTTGGGTCATGTTCGTATCGTTAATAGGCAATACTTGAATGACGCTCTGGTTGGTCTTTGCCGCCCAGTCAACAAACAGTTTCAAATCACCGAAATCGCCAACACCAAAACTTCCCTCACTACGCAGAGAGAAGACAGGTACTACCACACCGGCACCCTTCCAAGCAGGCAATGGGAAATAAGCTGGAGAAAGCTCATATACCGCCACTTCACCATCACCTACATGGATAATTTCTATGCTTCGGTTGGGAATTTGTTCCCAAATGGCGTTGTTACGGCTGTCGAGTATGACAAACTTGAACTCAAAACGACTGGTAGGCAGTTTTGAAGCATCCAGACTCACCACCCACTCGTTGCACTCATGCTCCGTCATCAGAACGGCTTTTTCAACATTCCATTCACCCAACAGGGCAGGTTCACCGACAATGGCAAGCTTTTGATTGTTACGCAATTGAGGAGCACGAACCTTCAGGCGCACCGTCCGTTGATATTCTTCCAAAGGACTCAAAGAACGTTCACGCTTCATCACACACTCCGTGAAAGCTGAACTATAGAGATAAGAGTCTTCGGGAATATCTATCCAATGGTCGAATACTGTATAGCGAGCAGCCTGACTGGCGACCAGTTCCAGACGATGCGGTTCAGTAACCCACTCACGACGTCTCTCGTCTTTGTCAGAAACCAAATTATAATAATAATCTATAACGTCGCCAGCCTTCAGAGCCTTGTTGACCTCTACCGACCAGTTCATTCCATCGATGGTTGTCATCTTGTGTTGCGACTGTTTTGCCACAGCACCACCGGGGAGGATGTTTAACATCAAATTCTCGCCAAAAGCAGCCCGGTATTCAATATTAAAACGTATTTTCATAGTGTGATAATATGTAAGTTAGTGTTTATTCTTGATAATAGTCACACAGACTGCACCGATGAAGAGGCTGATGCCTGCTACGAGCATCATGCTGCTCTGCGTATGACCTACCAGTGATAAGATTGTACCGCCCATAATGGCAGCGATAATCTGAGGGACACAGATAGTACCGTTGAAGAGACCCAGGTAAGCGCCCATGTGACCATAGCCTTGCAAAGCGTTGGTAACCAAAGCAAACGGCATAGCCAGCATTGCCGCCCAGGCACATCCAATCAGCAAGAAAGGCACAAACAACAAATACTGGTCATGGATAAACGGTACCATGGCAAAGCCAATACCTCCAAGTACCAGACTCAGCGAGTAAGCCATCTTGGCGTTCTTGAATTGTGTCAACACGGCAGCCCAAATCACAGAACCTATGGCCTGAACAGCAAAGAGAATGCCTACCCAGTTTCCTGCCAACTGATAACCTTCTGAGCTGACATCGGTAGTGTTCCAAACCGTATCAGCAATGGTGCCATTGGTGTAAGTCCACATATACATAAATGCCACCCAGCAGAAGAACTGCACCAAACCCACTTTCCAGAAGGTGGAGGGGGCTTTCTTCAACAGGGTGAACCAATTGGCGGAATCTTCCTCCTTGCTCTCATTGGCCCCATTGGTCTCATTAGCCCCATTATACTCCGCATACTCCTGGGGATTCCACTCCTTGACTTTCAGTGTGGTATAGATAACGCACAGTATCAGGATGGCTGCACCGACATAGAACGACCAGATGACGCTATCAGGGATAACGCCTTTCTCAGCGACATTGCTGATGCCAATGAAGGTGAAGACGAAAGGAAAGACATAGCCCATCACAGAACCAGCATTACACAGGAACGACTGGATGCTGTAGGCTTTTGCCTTCTGCTCTTCATTCACCATATCGCCCACCAACATCTTAAATGGCTGCATCGCCATGTTGATGCTGGTATCGAGGAACATCAGTGCTACCAGACCGAACACCAGTGCGGCACTGACCGTCAGGCCGAAGGAGCCAGAGTTCGGCAACAGGCACATCACCAATACGGCAACGGCAGCTCCTATAAATAAATAAGGTATGCGACGGCCCCAGCGCGTCCAGGTCTTGTCACTGCATGTACCCACAATCGGTTGCACCAAGATACCCATCAGCGGTGGAAGTATCCAGAAATAACTCAGCGAATGAGGGTCAGCACCCAATGTAGCAAAGATTCGTGAGATGTTAGCACTCTGCAAGGCATAGGCAATCTGCACGCCAAAGAAACCGAAACTAAGATTCCAAAGGCTCCAAAAAGGTAAATTAGGTTTTTGCTTCATAATGTATGTATATTTTTAGTTTACTTCTTCACATTCTTCTCGTTCGTCGTGCCACGGATGATAAGTTTGGTGCGTACCACGCGGCGAATAATCTGATGGGCATCCGTCTTTCCTTCCACCTGGTCAATAAGAATATCCACAGCTTCCTTTCCTACCTGCCGACCACGTTGTTCAACAGTCGTCAGCATCGGGTCGCATGCCAGCGCACGCTGACCATTGGTAAATCCGCAGATTCCGATATCTTCAGGTATTCTATATCCCAAGCGCTTGGCAGCATGGAGAATACCAATGGCTGTATCATCATTGACGGCAAAGAACCCGTTGGGAGCCATTTCCTTCTGAAGTACCCCAGGGGTAATTACCTCCGCGTCAACTCGGTTGTCGCAAATGACGGTCAGCTCCGGATCGTAGGAAAGTCCATGTTTCAAAAGTGCATCCTTATAGCCGTTGAAACGGTTCTTGGAGATTTCCAAATTCAGCGTTGCACCATAGTAGGCAATGCGGGTACATCCCGTTTCTATCAGATGACTGACGGCATTAAAAGCACCCATATAGTCATCGACCACCACACGACTGGCATTCACGCCCGTACATATTCTATCATAGAACACCAACGGAAGACCGGCATCCAGCAACATTTGGAAATGGTCGTACTTCTGCGTGTCCTTCGCTTGCGACACAATAATTCCGCATACTTTGTTTTCATAAAAAGATTGACAAATCTTCACCTCTCGGTCGTAACTTTCCGAACTCTGCGCCACCATGATGCGATAGCCTCTGCTGGAAGCCTCCTCCTCTATCCCAGAAAGAACTGTCGAAAAGTAATAATGTGCCAATTCGGGAATGATGACGCCAATGATTTTCTGCGGTTGCACCCTCGCATAGCGCAGTGATTCGGCTATGGCGTTAGGAACGAAATTGTGTTCCTTAGCGAATTTTTGAACAGCAGCACGACGGTCGGCAGAGATGCGTGGCGAATCCTTCAAAGCACGCGAAACAGTTGCCACCGAGATACCTAACTCGCGGGCAATATCCTTCATCGTCAATGGTGCCGAATCTTTCATTTTTAGGTGCTTTAGTTATATTTTGAAAACTGCTTTCGCATGCAAAGATATTGAAAAGTTGCATTCGACGGTTTTTCTTACTGTTAATTTATGCTCCACATTCAATGCAAACGATTGCACTATTCTTATAACGAATTTAACAAACAATTGTTATGAATGAATGAAAACAAATCTTAACTTTGCAGTCGAAAAGGTTAATTTTCGAGACTAAAAACAAATTTATACTAACTTAATAAACTCATGATGAAGCAAATTATCATTCGAATTCCGTTTAGGATGCTCGTCCTCATGTTTGGACTCTTCCTTTCGGTCGGAGCCTTTGCGCAGATTGACGTCAAAGGCCATGTGAAGGATGCTCAGGGTGAACCAGTCATCGGCGCAACAGTTCGTGTCGTGGGAACACAGACCGGTACTGTTACCGACTTCGATGGTAACTTCACGCTGAAAGCAAGTCAGGGCGCCGACATTTCGGTTACTTACGTAGGCTATCAGCCTGCTACCGTCAAGGCGGCTTCTACCCTGGAAATTACGCTGCAGGATGATGCCACGGTTCTTGAGAACGTGGTGGTCATCGGTTATGGACGTGCCAGAAAGTCCGACTTGACTGGTTCTGTCACAGCCTTGAAGCCAGATGACAAGAACCATGGTCTGAACGTTAACGCACAGGACATGATTAGCGGTAAGATTGCCGGTGTAAGCGTCATTTCGGGAGATGGTACTCCTGGTGGTGGCGCTCAGATTCGTATCCGTGGTGGTTCTTCACTGAATGCCTCCAACGACCCGTTGATTGTTATCGATGGTCTGGCTATGGACAACTATGGTGTTCAAGGTCTTTCCAACCCTCTTTCTATGGTTAACCCGAACGATATCGAGTCGTTCACTGTGCTGAAGGATGCTTCAGCTACTGCTATTTATGGTAGCCGTGCTTCTAACGGCGTCATCATCATTACCACCAAGAAGGGACGCGCCAACCAGAAGCCGACCTTTAATTACAATGGTAATGTTTCTATTTCTGCCAAGAAAAAGACCGTTGAAGTGCTGAGTGGTCCTGAGTTCCAGAATTTCATCAGGAACATGTATGGCGAAGACAGCGATGCCTACAAGGCTTTAGGTTATTTGGACGCTAACGGCAACCAGCAGTTTGCTGACACCGACTGGCAGAAGGAAATCTTCCGTACCGCTGCTTCTACCGATCACAACCTGACGATGTCGGGTGGTTTGAAGAACATGCCTTACCGTGTTTCTCTCGGTTATACCAACCAGCAGGGTATCCTGAAGACTTCGAGCTTCCAGCGTTACACCGCCAGCTTCAGCCTGTCTCCCACTTTCCTGGAAGATCACCTGAAGTTCAACATCAATGGTAAGGGTATGATTGCCAAGAACCACTTCGCTGACAACGTCGTGGGTGCTGCCATCTCTATGGATCCTACCAAGCCCGTATCTGGCGACAACGCCATTTACAGAGACTACTTCGGCGGTTATGTCAACAGTTTCTCTTCTGCCTCTTATTCTGGCGACCCGGGCTGGAAGTATATGCCTAAGGGTACCTCAAACCCTGTTGCTACACTGAAGCAGCACGACAACGACGCTACCTCTAAGTCGTTGATTGGTAACATCGAGGCTGACTATACCATCCATGGTTTCGAAGACCTGCACCTGCACATGAATGCTGCTATGGATCTTTCTACAGGTAAGTCCAAGGATCACAAAGACCCCATTTCAACAGGTGCTTACTACTATGGTTGGAACGGCTGGAACACGAAGGACACCTACAACCTCCAGCTGTCACTCTATGCACAGTACATGAAGGATTTTGCCAAGATTCACCACTTTGACGTCATGGCAGGTTACGAGTGGCAGCACTTCCACATCAAGACCGACTGGGGTGGTAACGGTGTTTATCCTGCCAGCAACGCCAAGGCCGGACAGTCTATCAACGGTCCTGCCGAAGGTCAGGTAACCCAGTACAAGTCCGAGAACTACCTCGTATCATTCTTCGGTCGTATGAACTACACGCTGATGGATCGCTACATGCTGACCTTCACACTGCGTGCCGACGGTTCTTCACGTTTCAACTGGCTGAAGGGCAATCCCAACAAGCAGTGGGGCTACTTCCCCGCTCTGGCTTTGGCCTGGCGCATGAAGGAAGAGTCATTCCTCAAAAATTTCGACCTTATCAGCGATGCTAAGTTGCGTTTAGGCTGGGGTATCACCGGTCAGCAGGAAGGCATCGGTGACTACACCTATATTCCTGTCTTCAAGCCCAATTCCAACGAATATGCCCGTTACCCGATTTTGGGCAATGGTACTACCTATCGTCCTGAGGCTTACAACCCCCAGTTGACTTGGGAAAAGACCACTACCTGGAATGCAGGTATTGACCTGTCGTTCTGGAACGGTCGTATTGAGATGGCCCTCGACTGGTACTATCGTAAGACCAAGGATCTGATTAACACCGTCTTTGTGGCTGCTGGTTCTAACTTCCGCAACAAGGTAACTTCGAACGTCGGTTCACTGCACAACACCGGTTTCGAGACCATGTTGACCGTACGTCCTATTCAGACAAAGGACTGGCGTTGGGAAGTGAACTACAACTTCACCTATAATAAAAATAAGATCGATGAGCTGATAGCTGGTGAGACAGCCGACTACTTCATCGAGACGGGTGGTGGTATCACTGGTACCGGTGGTAACTGCCAGGCTCACACTGTCGGCAAGCCTGCTAACTCTTTCCATGTTTACCAGCAGGTTTACGACCAGAATGGCAACCCCATCCCCAACACCTTCGTTGACCGTAATGGCAACGGCTACATCGACAGTGGCGACCGCTACTATTACTACAAGCCCGCTGCAGATGTATTGATGGGCTTCTCTTCAAAGCTCCAGTACAAGAATTGGGACTTTGGCTTCTCACTGCGTGCCAGCATTGGCAACTACATGTTCAACAGCCAAGCTTCTGGTTCCTGCAACGTAGGTGCAGCCATGGTTTATACCAACGGCAACCTCAACAACCTGCGTAAGGCTTCTGTAGATCGTGGCTTCACCGATGTTTCTCAGATGCAGTATGCTTCTGACTACTGGGTAGAGAATGCTTCATTCCTGAAGTGCGACAACATCACTTTGGGCTACAGCTTCGAAAAACTCTTCGGTGCTCCTCTTGGCGGTCGTGTCTATGCGACGGTTCAGAACGTATTTACCATCACCAAGTACAGTGGTCTTGATCCGGAAATCGCCAGTGGTGTCGATGGTGACATCTATCCTCGTCCTATCACCACCATTCTGGGTGTCAGTCTGAACTTCTAAGAAAGGTAACAACGTGAAAAGTTTTAAAAGCAATACGATTATGAAACTGAAATATATATTACCAGCTGCCGCCCTACTCTGCGGAACGCTCTTCACTTCCTGCGTGAAGGACTTGGAGGTAAAAAACATCAACCCGCAGCAGGTGTCGGATTTTAACGAAGACTACATCTTCAATAAGATTTATAGTAACCTCGTGCTCACCGGTCAGTCAGGACCTGCTGGTGACCAGGACCTTGACGATATCGATGAGGGTACTTCCAACATGACCCGTCTGATTTGGAATGCCAACGTGCTGACAACCGACGAGGGCCACTGTTGGTGGAACGACCCGGGTATGCCCGAGTTGAACCGCAACACCTGGACCAACGCCAACGTCATGATGAAGGCTTTGTACTATCGACTGATGTTCGGTGTGACCCTCTGTAACTTCTATCTGGACAACGCCAACAGCGACGACCCTGCCACCAAGCAGAAGCGTGCCGAAGCTCGTTTCATGCGTGCCCTGCACTACTTCTACCTGATGGACCTCTATGCCAATCCTCCTTTCCTCACCAAGCTGTCGAGCGAGAACGCTCCTCAAATCAGCCGTGCCGAATTGTTCAACTACTTGGAGGGCGAGCTGAAGGAAATCATCGGCGAGGGCAGTGGTTCCGAGGTTCTGGGCGATGCTAAGACCGTTGATTACGGTCGTGCCGACAAGGCAGCAGGCTATGTGCTACTGGCTCGTATGTATCTGAACTCCGAGGTCTATACCGGCAATGCTCGCTGGGCTGACGCTCAGACTTACGCCGACAAGGCCATTGGTACAGCCTACAAGCTTTGCACTACTCCCAACAACGGCTTTAGCGCTTACCAGCTGTTGTTCATGGGTGACAACAATACCAATGGTGCTCAGGACGAGATCATCCTTCCCGCCATTTACGATGGTGCAACGACAAGAGCATGGGGTGGTTCACTGCACGTGATTGCCGCCATGATGTCAGAGAGCATGAAGATTGAGGACCTCTACGGTGTCAAGAAGCCCGACAACACTCCTGTTACTGGTTATGGTACGACAGAATCTTGGGATATCGGTATCCGTGCCCGCAAGGAGTTCTCGAAGGTCTTCTTCGGTTCTACTGCCAGCGATGCCAGCGTTCCCAAGGGTGCTCCGAAGGATGTGGTTCCTGCCGTCAAGGACGACCGCGCCATCTTCTACACCTTAGGTCAGAAGCTGAGCATTGTTGACGAGGCCGATAAGAACCAGGGTCTTATCTACATGAAGTACAACAACCTGCACTCTGACTTTACCGATGCTCACGATCCTTCCGGTCAGTTTGTAGATACCGACTATCCTATGATTCGTCTGGCTGAGGCTTACCTCATCTCTGCCGAAGCCGATGCTCGTCAGAATGGTGGCAACTGCACCACTGTCGGCGTCAACCGCATCAAGGATTTGCGCCAGCGTGCCAACGTAGGCGCAGGAAACCTCTACGATGGTGTTGCCGCTTCTTCTATTACAGCCGTCTCTCTGGAAGACATCTTCCAGGAGTGGTCTCGCGAATTCGGCTTCGAGGGTCAGCGCCGTATGGTGCTCGTCCGCTGGGGTCGCTTTGCAGGACAGAGCACGTATAAGTGGGAATGGATGGGTGGCAGCCAGGCTGGCAACCAATTCGACAAGCGTTTCAGCATCTTCCCGATTCCTGACAGCGATTTGAACGCTAACCCCAACTTAAAACCGAACTATTAATCTACGAACCATCTAATGAAGAAAGATATGAAAAAGTTTAGTTTCATGGCTTCGCTGCTATTGGGAATGCTGTTCCTCACGGCTTGTGAGACAAACCGTGATGACAATCCCGTCATCAATCTTGCGCAGCAACAGCAGCCTATCCAATTAAACACTCCTGCCTTTGCCTCTGGTACTTACGACCTGGCAAATACGGAGTTTATAGAACTCGCCACCACTGCACCGAACTACGGTTTCCCCGCAACGGTAACCTATGTTGTACAGTTGTCTTTGGATGAGAATATGGCCGAGCCCAACGAGTTAACGACCACCTTCACTACCAATAAGATGGAAGTTCCCGGCAAGGAGATTGCCATTGCTGCCACCAAGCAGCTGATGGTGAAGAAGGGCAAGAAGCAGGAAGAGTTCCCCATCGAGACTCCTGTCTATCTGCGCCTCCGTGCTTTCATCAGCGGTGTTCAGGGCTCAGAGACCTTCTCGAACACTATCAAGTTGAACAATATCCGAACCACCTTCGCATTACCTGATGTCGAAGTTCCCGATCCGTTCTACGTTCTTGGTACTTACTGTGAAAACAATTGGGAGAAGGCTATGCCTACCACTCCTGCTTACGGTAATCCTACTACTCAGTGGCGTATGGTATGGATTGACAAGGAAGGCCTCGTCTTCAGTCCTATCAAGGGTGAACCCAACTATGCCGAAGACATGATTACCCTGAAGGTAACATCTTCTACCGCCGGCTTCACGGTGAAGCCCGATAACAGCATCGTTGCCTCTACTCCTGGATGGTATCTGATGATTATCGACGGTACTATTGATAACGATAAGCGCGAGCTGTCGCTCACTGTCCGCTTCGACGAGCCTAACGTTTGGCTCATCGGTACCAGCATCATCAATGCTGAGGCTGGCATCGTGAAGGATTCCGATCCTGAACATCCTGAGTACGTCACTTGCTGGACGGAAGACAGACTGCGCAACGAGAAAGAGCAGTATGTGAAGTTCACCGCTCCTACCGATATGAAGGGCCAGTTCGTATCTCCCGCCCTGACAAGTCCTGTCGATGGCGACGGCGGTACCCGTGCTTACGTCAAGGTGAAGACCATGGACTGGTGGAAGTCCGAGTTCTTCGTCTTCGACAAGAAGATTGTCTATCGTGGCACTGGTGGTGACCAGGAGCGTGTCGATGGTAAGGTAGGCGATCGAGTTTATCTGAACTTCCTCGACGATACCGGTGAACTGAAAGCTGATGAATAACCCATAAAACAGAAAAGTATTATGAAAAAGATATCAATGTTTCTATTGCTTGCTGTCGCAGGTTGGTCTCTGACCGCCTGCAAGCAGCACTTCGACGACTGGGCACAGCCGAAGGTCTATCCGCAGGAGCCTGCCATTGAGGTATCAGGTTTCACTGCTACTCCTACTACCGCTGCTGCCAGTGTCATAGATTTGGGCACGATGGCTGCAGGTTCTTCTGTCAAGCTCTTCGACCTGACGATTGGTACGCTGCCTGAAGGCGTTTCATTGAAAAACATCCGTCTGGAAGCTAAGCCTGCCGACCAGCCCACCACAGCTGCTACAGAGGTTGATGCCTCTGAGACTGGTGAGGTAACGAAGGAAGAACTAATGGACCTTGTCTATAACTTCTATGGCAAGAAATCTACCGTTCGTGTCTTCGATGCAGCGCTCTATGCCAATGCTGCCAAGGGTACCGAGGCACAGCTCATCACACTGTGTTCCTTCCAGCTGAAGGTCAAGCCCGAGAAGCTTGAAGAGCCGTACTACTATGTCTATGGTCGTGCTACTGCCGCTTCTGCCGACAATGCCTACAAGTTTGTCATGACTCCGGTAGAGGGCAACGACATGGCGTTCACCTACACCACCAAGTTCACCGGCATCACTGATATGCTTATCTGGAACATGAGCTACTGGAAGGTTGACTATCCCTCTCAGGACTTCAGCAAGGTCTATGGTCAGGAGACCAAGGGTTCTAAGGCTGAGAGCGGTACTGTCATCCAGGGCAGCAAGGACAACTACTTCGTGTCTCCCGCTTCCAACAAGTTCTACACCTTCACCATTGATTTGGAGAAGCTGACCTACGAATGGAAGCTGTTGGACGACCAGAATCCTGCTTCTTACACCAACATCTCGCTGATTGGTGTCAACGGAGACTGGGACGCTGACATCGACCTGACTGTAGTGGATCGCAACAAGCACAACTGGTATCTGCGCTATACCTTCACCGCCAACACGACCCTGAAGTTCCGTGCCGACCATGGTTGGACCATGAACTGGGGCTATGGTTCCAACGACGGTGACTGGAAGGCCAATGAGGACTGGGCCAAGTTCTGTACGCCCGATGCCAAGAACATTTCTATTACTGCCGGTACTTACGACATCTACTTCTGCGACATCACAGGAGCAGCCCACTTCGTACCAGTAGAATAAATTCTTCTGAATAACTATCCAACAGGCGGACGCCATTGACGGCGCCCGCCTGTTTAAGACTAACTAAAAAACGAACAACATGAAAAAGCTGTTACTTTCTCTATGGGTGCTGATGACATCGCTCACTACGATGGCACAGGGCTGGCCTTCTCAGTACGAAGGCGTGATGCTGCAGGGATTCTATTGGGATTCCTTCAACGACACCAAGTGGACCAAGTTGCAGTCGCAAGCGTCGGAATTGGCTCGCAGCTTCAAGCTGGTGTGGATTCCTCAGAGCGGCAACTGTAATGGTACGTCTATGGGTTACGATGACTACTATTGGTTTCCTGGTGGTACTCACTACTCCAGTTCCTTTGGTACCGAGACCCAGTTGCGCAACCTCATTACTACTTTCAAGAACGCAGGCATCGGCACCATCGCCGATGTAGTAGTCAACCACCGCAGAAGCGGCAGCGGCTGGTTCGGTTTTCCGACGGAGACCTACCAAGGCGTTACCTATAGCATGACCGCTGCCGACGTATGTCGGAACGATGATGGCGGCAAGGCCAAGACCGAAGCCGACAAGCAGGGTGTTTCTCTTGGCGCTAACGATACCGGTGAAGACTGGGACGGCATGCGCGACCTCGACCATACCTCCACCAACGTCCAGAACACCGTTAAGGCGTATGTGAAGATGCTCCTCGACGATCTGGGTTATGCGGGTTTCCGTTACGACATGGTGAAGGGCTTCAGCGGCACTTACGTTGGTATGTACAATGCCTATGCCCAGCCCGAGTTCTCTGTCGGCGAATATTGGGATGGCAATGTCTCTCCTGTCACATCTTGGATGCGTTACACCAAGATTGGCGGTGGCCGTCAGGTCATTGAGAGTGCAGCCTTTGACTTTCCCTTCCGCTACACCGTACGCGATGCCGTCAAAAATAAGGACTGGACCAAACTGGCCAATGCGAGCGTAGCCTCACAGGCCGACTATCGCCGCTATGCCGTTACCTTTGTCGAGAACCACGACACCGAGTACCGCTCCGCCTCCAATCCGCAGGATCCCATCCAGGCCGACACGCTGGCAGCCAACGCATGGTTGTTGGCATACTGCGGCACACCGTGCGTATTCCTGAAGCACTGGCAGGCTTACAAGCGAGAAATCAGTTCCATGATTGCCGTCCGCAATGCCGTGGGTGTTCACAACGAGAGCGAAGTCACCACTCACACCTCACAGAAGCAGCTCTTTGCTGCCAAGACCGTGGGAAAGAACGGTTCTATGATGGTGGCTGTCGGCAACGACGCTGCCACCTTTAGCTGTGAAGGTTACACCAAGGTGCTGTCGGGACATCATTTCGCCTACTTCATGGATAACGCCATGGAGACAGCGTGGGTAGATGCCATCTCCGGCTCTTACTACAAGGGCCATCAGGTCACGCTCACCGCTGTCACACAGAAAACCGGAGCCACGCTGGTCTATACCCTCGACGGCTCTACCCCTACCGCCAGCAGCACTTCCGTTGCCAGCGGCACGACCATTGAGATGCCTGCCGGTGCTACCACTGTGCTGACGGTTGGCATTCTCGCCAACGGCGCAGTATCGGGCATCGTCAGCCGCACCTACGAGGTTAGCGGCTTCGCTCCCTTCACCATTGACGTCTATGTCAATACCGACCAGGTAAGCTGGACCAAGTGCAACTTCCACTCCTACGGTGGCGACGGCACACGTCCCGGCACGTCATGGCCTGGAACGAACGTTACCGACAAGCAGACCATCGGCGACAAGACTTGGTTCCACGAGCAATACACCATGTACAGCAACAACGACTACGTACAGCTGGTGTTCAGCACGGGCACCGGAAGTCCTCAGACTGTTGATTCCGAACAAATCAAGCAGACCACCTTCTTAGAGGTACTGAACGAGAAGAGCGGCACCAAGTACAAGATTCAGAACGTCACGACAGGCATTGAGCCTGTACTGAACGTTCGCCAGCAGCCGTCGCGCCAGGGCTTCTATACCCTCGACGGTCGTTTTGCAGGCACCGACTACAACTCGCTGCAGCGTGGCATCTATGTTACTAACGGCAAGAAAGTAGTTCGCTAACACACAACACGCAACAGCCTTCTGCCTTGATAGGCAGCAGCCGCAACGGACTGGTCGCATGACCGGTCCGTTTTTTTATAACATTGTGCAAACGTTTACACAAATGCTTTAACCTTTTTTATATTAAATATGTATCAGCATATAATGAAAATAATTAACTTTGCTACCGAAAAAGCTAACTTAGAATCTAAAAGTAACACTTATGAAGAAAATATACTCGATTATCGCAGCATTATTTATTGCTCAGTACACCTTTGCACAGTGGCCCGCCAACTACGACGGTGTCATGCTTCAGGGTTTCTATTGGAACTCGTACGAAGAGACACAATGGACTAACCTTACAGCTCAGGCCGATGAACTCTCGACTTACTTCAATGCCATCTGGGTTCCCAACTCCTCTTGGTGTACCGATGGTAAATCCATGGGGTACGACCCAGTCTATTGGTTCCGTCACAAAAGTTCCTTCGGTCAGGAGCGCGACCTGCGTATCATGATTAAAACCTATAAGGAAAAAGGTGTGAGCATCATTGGCGATGTCGTCATCAACCACAAGAAGCCTGAAGGTAAGAACGGTTCGTGGATAGACTTTGTCAATGAGCAGGCCAAATTCAGCAAGGACGAAAGCTATGATATCACGTGGAGCGGTGCCGACATCTGCCAAAACGATGACGGCGGCTATACCAAACAGCAGGGATGGGCAGTCACCGGCGCCGACGATACCGGCGACGACTTCTCAGGTTTCCGCGACCTGGACCACACCTCCGCTAACGTCCAGAAGAATGTGAAGCTTTACCTGCGCTACCTGCTCGAGGTAGAGGGATATGAGGGTTTCCGCTTAGACATGGTGAAGGGCTACAGTCCCTACTATACCAAGCTCTACAACGAGGCTGTGAATCCTAAGTTCTGCGTTGGCGAGTACTGGGACGGCTTCAGCTCCATCACGTGGTGGATTGGCCAGACCGGCAAGACCTCGGCAGCCTTCGACTTCCCCCTGAAGTATCAGATTAACAAAGCCTGCGGCGGCGACTGGAGTGCGCTGAGCGACAAAGGCATGGCTGGCAGTCCCGACTGGAACCGCTACGCCGTAACGTTTGTCGATAATCACGACACCTATGAGAAGGGCTCCGACCGTGTGGCAGCCAACATTCCCGCCGCCAACGCCATCATCCTCGGTCTTCCGGGTACCCCCTGCATCTTCCTGAAGCACTGGCAGTCCTACCCCATCGCCATTGGTAATATGATCCTCGCCCGCAAAGCCTGTGGCATCACCAACCAAAGCCCCATCATCGAGCAGTATGCCTCCAACAATGGCTACGTCATCAAGACGCAGGGCACCATAGGTACCGTCTTGGTTGTATTAGGCAATGCCTCGTGCGACACCAGCGGCTTCAAGCTCATCAAGAATGGCGACAACTACGCCTTCTATGTCAGCAACAATGTCAACGTGGAAGGTCTGCGTCCCGGCGACGACAATCCCTATACTGGTGAGATTCCCGAGTGTGTGAAGCCCATCGAGGGTCACCTCTACTGCTACTTCCAAGGCAACAAGGACTATCCTGCTCCTAATGCCTGGGTATGGGGTGTGAACGACAAGAACTTCTGCAAGAAGCAGACGTGGCCTGGCGACGCCTTGACTAAGGTGGGTCAGGACAGCGACCAACACGACATCTACCTCTGGGATGCCGGCGAGGTTGGCTCCGAGCTACCTACGGGCATTGTCTTCAGTACGGGCACCGGAAGTCCTCAGACCTCCGACTTCGTGTTCCACAACGGCGGCTACTACGATGCCAGCGGCTATCTGACGACACCCACCGGCATTGCTCCCGTCCGCTATACCAGCACCACGACGGCAGGCAAGACCTACAACCTGAGCGGTCAGCTCGTCACCGACGGCTATCGCGGCATCGTCATCAGGAACGGCAAGAAAATGGTTATCAAGTAAGAACAAACATAACATTTATTTATTAACATTTTAAATTCAAACAATTATGAAAAAGATTTTTACTCTTATCGTAATGCTTGCTGCCACATTAGGTATGCAGGCACAGGACACCTGGGCAATTGTAGGCCAGACAGCACTTGTAGGTTCTAACTGGGATCCCGCTGACGCCACTAATGTCATGACGACTTCAGATTCTAAAACCTACACATTGGTCAAGACTGGCGTGATGTTAAAAGCTAAAGACTACGAGTACAAGGCCGCCAAGAACGGGGGTTGGGACGGTGCTTATCCCGCTGAAGGTAATCAGACTGTCACCATTACTGAAGATGGTGAATACAAACTTGAGTTTGTTTTGACGTTAGATATTTCTGGTGAACCTGAATCACTTACGTGTACACCCACTAAGACTGGTGAATATGTTGCTCCCGTAGGTGATACTTCATGGACGGTTGCTGGTGTTCCGGAACTTTGCACTTCAAGCTGGAATCCCGCAGACACGGGCAACGACATGGTAACCACCGACCAGAAGACCTATACCTGGTCAAGAAATGATCTCCCTCTGGAGAAGAACACACCTTATGGTTTCAAGGTTTGTGCCAACCACACTTGGGATGAGGCCTATGGTGGTGCCGCTGGCGGTCAGGCGACTGACAACTATGAGATTAAAGTTGACAAAGACGGTGAATATGATGTAACCATCACCTTCAACTCCGAGGCCACCACTATTAGTGTTCAAGTCACTTTCAAGCGCGAGCACGAGTTTGGTGAGAAGACTTGGACTGTTGCCGGTGCCAATGTAGATATCTTCGGTACAGCATGGGATCCTACCAACACTGCCAACGACATGACGAAGGCGGCCGAGGGTGAATATGAGCTGGTCAAGACGAACATTGCCCTTTTGAGTCTCACCGAGTATGAGTACAAGGTTTGTGCCAACCATGCCTGGACTGAGGCCTATGGTAACGAATCAGGCGGCAACCAGAAATTCACTGTTGACGAAGACGGTAACTACGACATTACTTTCGTCTTCATGACAGAGACTAAGACAGTGGATGCTAGTGCTGAGATAAGCTCAGGCATCGAGGCTGTCAAGGTGCTCATCCAGAAGAGCGCTCCTATCTACAACCTGCAGGGTCAGCGCATCAGCGGCAACTACCGCGGCATCGCTATCCAGAACGGTCGTAAGGTCGTGGTGAAGTAAGCACAACACTTGCGAAATAACAAAATATTCCGAATCACATTTGGTGGTTCGGAATATTTTTTTGCTCCACGATAGTTACGAAGAGGGTTTTCGTCAACTGTGAACTAAGTCAGTTTCAGTCTTTGTTTCTTAGATAAATTTTCTGCAATGAAAATTCATTATTTAACGTCATAACGTCACCTTTTCATTTATCGCGTTGATTATTTGGTAGTTACGAGGTGACGTTAGCATTTTATAACGTCACCTAACGTCACCTAACATCACCCGACCCGCACATTTCACCTGTTTTCCGGCAGTTATCAGCCCGTTTTTGACCCTTCTCAGGCGGGTTTCTACCCCACTCTAGCATACCCTTTTCATCGCACGAGGACTATCTTCGCAAAGTGTTTCCCCTATAGAAACACTCTGTTTCCCTAGGAGAAACACTCTGTTTCCACGGCGGAAACACTTTTCATGTAATACTTATATAACTGATAAACAAGCATTTAGAAACGTTTCAACCTATTCTACACCAAAAAGGTGACGTTATCAAAGCTAACGTCACCCTAACGTCACCCGTGTAACATGCGTAATATCAGCCGTTTAACCGCTTGGTGACGTGGTGACGTTAAAAACGAGCAAAAAATTAAATTTTTATTTTTCAGAGCGATTACGAATAAGTGTATAATTTCCACACTAAATAACACAGGGACATTAAAAAATTGCGTTTTTTGTTTGGTAATGTTCTCACTTATTCGTACCTTTGCAGACGATTTGAACAAACGAGAAACTATCAACACAAAAAGACGAACCTTTAAAAAGAAGAATCGTATGAAGAAAATCAGAGCCGCCGTCGTAGGTTACGGCAACATTGGAAAGTACAGTATTCAGGCGTTGGAGGCTGCTCCCGACTTCGAGATTGCCGGCGTGGTACGCCGCAACGGTGCAGAGAACAAGCCTGCCGAACTGGCTGCATATCCCGTAGTGAAAGACATCAAGGAGCTGAAGGATGTCGATGTCGCTATCCTTGCCACCCCTACCCGCTCGTGTGAGGAATATGCCAAGCAGATTCTGCCCTTGGGCATCAACACCGTCGATTCCTTCGATATCCATACCAATATTCGCGGCTACCGTGAGCGACTGATGGCGCTGAACAAGCAGACGAACACCGTCAGCGTGATTGCTGCCGGCTGGGATCCAGGCAGCGACAGTATTGTCCGCACGCTGATGCAGAGCTTGGCACCAAAGGGCCTGTCTTATACGAACTTCGGTCCCGGTATGTCGATGGGCCACAGTGTATGCGTACGCTCAAAGGCCGGTGTGAAGAACGCCCTGTCGATGACCATTCCCTTGGGCGAGGGCATTCATCGCCGCATGGTGTATGTCGAGTTGGAAGACGGCTACACGCTGGAGCAGGTGACGAAGGACATCAAGGCCGACCCCTATTTTGCCAGCGACGAGACGCACGTGTTCCAGGTGGAGAGCGTCGATGACGTTCGCGACATGGGTCACGGCGTGAACCTGGTACGCAAGGGTGTCAGCGGACAGACGCAGAACCAGCGCCTGGAGTTCAACATGCAAATCAACAACCCCGCGCTGACGGGACAGGTGCTGGTGAACGTTGCCCGTGCCTCGATGCGCCAGCAGCCCGGCTGCTACACAATGGTGGAGATTCCCGTCATCGACATGCTGCCCGGCGAGCGTGCCGACTTGATAGAGCATCTGGTATAAGAAAATCGTTGTTGTAAAACTTTGACTTTCTAAAGCGTGGATGAGCGTCTTCCGGGAGGAAGGCGCTCATTATGTTGCAAAAAAGATTTAAATTATGAAAGGAGAATGTATTACTTTGAAGATTTTATCGTAACTTTGCACGTCGTAAAGAAAGTCTTAACAGACAAAAAAGAAAGAAACACTATCATTTAATTAATATTTTAAGTATCATGACTATCAATGAAATGAACTTTGCCGGTAAGAAGGCAATCGTGCGCGTCGATTTCAACGTGCCCCTGGACGAGAATGGAAAGATTACGGACGACACCCGCATCCGCGGTGCGCTGCCCACGCTGAAGAAGATTCTGGCTGACGGCGGTGCCGTCATCATCATGTCGCACATGGGTAAGCCCAAAGGCAAGGTGGATATGAAGAAGTCGCTGGGTCAGATTCGCGAGGCTGTGGAGAAGGCACTGGGCGTTCCCGTTGCTTTTGCTCCCGACTGCGCCAAGGCTGCTGATGCTGCCAAGGCTCTGAAGATGGGCGAGGCCCTGCTGTTGGAGAACCTGCGCTTCTATCCTGAGGAGGAAGGCAAGCCCGTCGGTATCGACAAGGCTGACCCCGCCTACGAGGATGCCAAGAAGGCCATGAAGGCTTCTCAGAAGGAGTTTGCCAAGACACTGGCTTCCTACGCTGACTGCTACGTGATGGATGCCTTCGGTACTGCTCACCGCAAGCACGCTTCAACGGCTGTCATCGCCGACTACTTCGACGCTGACAACAAGATGCTGGGTCTGCTGATGGAGAAGGAGGTGCAGGCTGTCGATAACGTACTGTCGAACATCAAGCGTCCGTTCGTAGCTATCATGGGTGGCTCGAAGGTTTCTTCGAAGATTGGCATCATCGAGAACCTGCTGGGCAAGGTCGATAAGCTTATCCTCTGCGGTGGTATGACCTACACCTTCGCAAAGGCCCACGGCGGCGAGATTGGCGACTCTATCGTCGAGATGGACAAGCTGGACGTTGCCTTAGGCGTTGAAGAGCTTGCCAAGAAGAACGGCGTACAGTTAGTGCTGGGCACAGACTGCACGGCTACCAATGGTCTGGACTTCGACACGATGACCGTCAAGGCTGGTTCGGAAATCATCAACTGCCCTGCCAACAAGGTTCCTGCCGGTTTCGAGGGTGTCGATGCTGGTCCTGAGAGCCAGAAGGCTTTTGCCGAGGCTATCAAGGGTGCCAAGACCATCCTGTGGAACGGTCCTGCCGGAGTCTTCGAGTGCGACGACTTCACTGCTGGTAGCCGCGCTATCGGTGACGCTATTGCCAAGGCTACTGCCGAGGGTGCTTTCTCTCTGATTGGCGGCGGTGACTCTGTAGCTTGTGTCAACAAGTTCGGTCTGGCTGACCAGGTGTCTTACATCTCTACCGGTGGCGGCGCTCTGCTCGAGGCCATCGAGGGTAAGGTACTGCCTGGCGTTGCTGCTATCAAGGGCGAATAATTGGTAATTGACAATTGATAATTGACAATTGAGTTGAAGAACATTTTTGTGACTATAGCGATGGCCGCAGCATTATGTGCTTGCGGCCATCGTGCTTCTCAGCAGCATGCTGAGCAGACCGATTCTGTTTCCGTTGCTCCTGAATTCCAGGTAGATAGCATTGGCGTAGAGCGCGAAGACTCTATGGCGAGCGTAACCATCAGCATCGACTGGCCCACCAGTGGCAGCGATTCACTCATGCAGTCCGTTCGCCAATATCTCTGTGAAGAACTGGCTTCCTCCATTACTCAGGAAGACGAGCCAACGGTGAAGTATTACGACAATCCCGAGGAGGCGGTCAAGGCCACTGCCAGCAGTACGAGATTGCCCCATACGCAGCAGGCATGGTCAACTTCGACATTCCTTACGACAAGATACGCCCCTTCCTCACCCCTGAGGCGGCAGACCTCATTCCATAGTAAATTTTTGTAAGCATTTATTTGGTTATTTGCTGCGGAATCATTACCTTTGCAACAGAAACAATAAACACTATCTAATGAAGACCAAGAGAAATCTGTTTTTATTCATCGCAGCTGCCCTGACCAGCCTGACGGCAACGGCTCAGCAGCAAGAAGACAAGGACTTTCTGCCCGACGGCATAGTGACCGTAGAGTGGCGCTTCAATCCTTTTGACTATGAAGAGAAGCCCAAGAATATGGCACAGTTGAACGCGCGCATGTTCCTTAACGAGAAAAGCGCCATCAGACTGGGCGTCGGCTTCGGGTTCCATCGCGACAAGGACGATCAGAAGAACAGCAAGGACACACGCTGCCAGGACGCTAACAACTACGATATCATCAACGGAGAAACCAGCATCATCAACAAAGAGACCAGTCTGAAAGTAGCAGCGGGCTACGAGTACCACTTCGCCGCCACGGGACATCTGGACTTCTATGTCGGTGCAGAGGCAGGATATTTAGGTCGCTTCTACTCCGCCACCAAGGAGACCGCTACGAACACGACCAACGCCAAGACGATGAGTGGCAAGTTGTCGTTGACACGCACCTCTGAGTATGATAACTACAAATACTCCAAGAGCAATGCCGACCGAACGAAATTCAACGAGAACGGATTCTTCGGAACACTGCTCGCCGGCGTAGATTTCTACGTCTATCGCAAGCTGTACATCGGTGCAGAACTGGGCATCACGTTCAACACTGGCAAGAAGGCTAACGGCACCTACTCGAGACAGAACGGAAAAGTCCTGGTGTCTGGAACGAGCACTTCCGCCAACTGGGTAGATACCTACTCGTCGGATACGGGTCTCACCGTGCATGTGGATAACATCAACAGCAAGAACAACAAGACGACCGCCGACTTCGTCTATGACAATACGGGCACTTACACCAAGATTTACATCGAGCCCGCTATCCGTATTGGATGGATGTTTTGATGTAGGAGACCCACCCCGACCCTCCCTGTGAGGGAGGGGAGTTGAGAGTTGAGAGTTTAGAGTTTAAGAATTATAATACTATGAGCAAGAAATTTATCATTGGAGACCGCACGAAAGACGAGTGGATCTCCGTACTGGACAGAGAGAACAAGAAACTGGAGTTTACTAACCACATTGCAACAGCCAAGGAGTTCAAGGGCTTCGACGCCACAAAGGAAGAGCTGAAGAAACTGCAAGACGAGACAGGCTACTTCTACGACCTGCAGGTGTATGTCCTGGACGAGGACGGCAAGGCTCATCGCCCCGATGAGCGCGACATGATTCCCTGGTAATTGGTAATTGAGAATTGACAATTGACAATTGAGAATTCTATGCAGTATCGCCCGTTAGGAAATACAGGAATGAAGGTGTCGGAGTTAGGCTTCGGCGCCTCTTCATTAGGAGGAGTATTCCACGAGTTTGACGAGCACCGAGGCATCGATGCCGTCTTTGCCGCCGTGGAAGCAGGCATCAACATCATCGACGTGTCGCCGTACTACGGACACTACAAGGCAGAGACCGTGCTGGGCAAAGCACTGAAGGACATTCCCCGCGACCGCTACTACCTCTCGACAAAGGTAGGACGCTACGGCAAGGATGGTGTGAACACGTGGGACTATTCTGCCCGTCGCGCCAAGGAGAGCGTCTATGAGAGTCTGGAACGCCTGCACATCGACTACATCGACATCATCAACGTCCACGACATTGAGTTCCAGGGACGCATGGAGGGTGGCTTGCAGAAGGTAGTCGATGAGACACTGCCCGCCCTGCACGACCTAAAGCGCGAGGGGGTGGTACGACACGTAGGCATCACCGACCTGCAGCTGGAAAACCTGCGGTGGGTCATTGAACACGTCGAGGACGGTACGGTAGAGAGTGTTATGAACTTCTGCCACTACTGCCTGTGCGACGATAAGCTGCTGGATTTCCTCGACTTCTTCGAGCAGCACCACGTCGGCGTGCTGTCGGCATCGCCCTTCTCGATGGGACTGCTTACCGAGCGCGGCGTTCCCGACTGGCATCCTGCTCCCAAGCCTTTGGTGGAAGTCTGCAAGCAGGCTGCCGCCTATTGCAAGGAGAAAGGATACCCCATCGAGAAACTCGCCATGCAGTTCTCATGCTCCAATCCACGCATCGCCAGCACAGTCTTCAGCACCACACGTCCTGAAGCCATCAAGCGCAACCTGGAATATCTCGAGGAACCAATGGATGAGCAACTGATTCAAGAGGTGCGCGCCATCATTGGCGACCAGCAGCGCGTATCATGGGCCAATACGTAATGGGGAGGCGAAATGTCGAAATATCGAAATGTCGAAATGTCGAAAAAATCCGAAATGATGATCATTGATGCTCATGCCCACCTGTGGCTCCACGTAGATACGGTGGTGAACGGTTCCGCCATTCACCCCTTGGAACCCAACCGCAGCAGAAGTCTCTTCTTCGGCGAGGAGCGGCAGATGCTGCCACCCTTTATGACCGACGGAGAGAACAGTGCCGAGCGGTTTCTGTCGAACATGGATTATGCGCAGGTGTCGGCAGCCGTCATCACACAGGAGTTCATCGACGGACAGCAGAACAGCTATCTGCAGCAGGTGCAACGCCAATACCCTGACCGTTTCTTCTGCTTTGGCATGGCAGAGTTTCGCAAGGCGGGGTTCCTTGATGAGGCCAGAAGCCTCATCCACAGTGGGTTTAAGGGACTGAAGATTCCTGCCGCCCGCTTGGAGACGCAGTTCCTGAACGACGAATTCATGGAGCTGTTTCGCTGGATGGAGCAACACGACATCATCTTAGGCATAGAACTGGCGGACGGCGACGCCCAGGTGGCACAGATGGAGGAAGTCATCCAGGAATGTCCGCAACTGAAAATCATCATCGGCCACTTCGGCATGGTAACGCGCCCAGGGTGGATGAGTCAGATACGGCTGGCACGCCACGAGAACGTCTTCGTGGAAAGCGGAGGTATCACGTGGCTGTTCAACGACGAGTTCTACCCCTTCCCTTCAGCCGTCCGTGCCATCAAGGAAGCCGCCGAGGCTGTAGGCATGGAGAAGCTGATGTGGGGCTCTGACTATCCACGCACCATCACCGCCATCACGTATAAGATGTCGTACGACTTCGTCAGCAAGAGCCAGGAGCTGACCGACGAGGAGAAAGAGCTCTTCCTTTGGAGGAATGCCTGTCAGTTCTTCGGTTTCAACGACTTGAAGGTGCTGCCGTATATTAAGAATATGAGTGAGTAGTTAAGAAGTTAGGGAAGTTAAAGAAGTTAAGAAGTTAAAGAAGTTAAGATATGAAAGCATTACAGATTACAGAGACCCGTGTCATCAACATCGTAGAAATGGACATGCCCCAGTGCAGACCCGACGAGGTGCTGTTGAAGATGAAGTATGTCGGTTTCTGCGGCAGCGACCTCAATACCTGGCGCGGCCTGAACTTGATGGCAAAGCCACAGGTCATCCCCGGTCACGAGATTGGAGCAGAAATAGTCGGTGTTGGATCGGACGTTCCCGCCACGTTGCACAAGGGCATGACGGTGACCGTCAACCCCTATACCAACTGCGGCGTATGTCCTGCCTGCCGCATCCGTCGCTATAATGCCTGCGAACATAACGAGACGTTAGGCGTTCAGCGCGACGGTGCCATGCGTGAATACATGGCACTGCCCTGGCAGAAGGTTATTCCCGTCGGCGACATCACGGCAGAGCATGCCGCCCTGATAGAGCCCATGAGCGTAGGTTTCCATGCTGTGAGCCGTGCGCAGGCCGTCGATACCGACGTCGTGCTGATTATCGGTTGTGGCATGGTAGGCGTAGGAGCCGTCATCCGCTCACTGCTACGCGGTTCGAAAGTCATCGCCTGCGATGTCGATGACGAGAAGTTGGAAATCGTCAAGCGCTTAGGTGCCGACTTCACCATCAACTCTGCCAAGGAGGACGTCCACCAGCGACTGATGGAGCTGACGGATTCCATGGGACCGAACATCGTCATTGAGGCTGTGGGCTCGCCTGCTACCTACCAGATGGCCGTCAACGAAGTGGCTTTCTGCGGTCGCGTCATCTGCATCGGCTATTCCAAGAAGGACGTGGAATTCACCACGAAGCTCTTCGTGCAGAAGGAACTCGACATCCGTGGCTCGCGCAACGCCCTGCCCGAAGACTTCGACGGCGTCATCCGTTATCTGAAGAAATACAATCCTCCCTACGAGGTGCTTACCTCGGGTGTCGTCAATCCCGAAGAGGCACAGCAGGCTATGGAGAAATGGGATGCTGAGCCCGGCAAGGTGTTCCGCATCCTCGTTAAGTTTGCATCTTAAATATCAAGAAATACTATGGCAAAGACTGTTGATTTCAAGTACGCCCCTATGTTTCAGCTGGGCGAAGACAAGACCAAGTACCGCCTTCTGACGAAAGAGGGTGTCACCACGGGAAACTTTGAAGGCAAGGAAATCGTAAAGGTTTCCAAAGAAGCCCTGACACTGTTGGCCCAGCAGGCCTTCCACGACGTGGAGTTCATGCTGCGCCGCGAGCATAACGAGCAGGTCGCTCAGATTCTGAACGACCCCGAAGCTTCGGAGAACGACAAATATGTTGCCCTGCAGTTCCTGCGCAATGCCGAGGTGGCTGCCAAGGGCATCCTACCTTTCTGTCAGGACACGGGTACGGCCATTATCCATGGCGAGAAAGGCCAGCAGGTATGGACCGGATTCGAGGACGAGGAGGCACTGAGCCGTGGCGTCTTCAACACCTTCACACAGGACAACCTGCGCTATTCGCAGAATGCACCACTGAACATGTATGACGAGGTGAACACCCGTTGCAACCTGCCCGCCCAGATTGACATTGAAGCCACGGAGGGTGCCGAGTACCGCTTCGTGATGGTTGCCAAGGGCGGCGGTTCTGCCAACAAGACCTACTTCTACCCTATGACCAAGGCTACCATCCAGAACGAAGGTACGCTGTTGCCTTTCCTCGTGGAGAAGATGAAGTCGTTAGGTACGGCAGCCTGTCCTCCCTACCACATCGCCTTCGTCATCGGCGGCACATCAGCCGAGAAGAACCTGCTGACCGTAAAGCTTGCCAGCATCAAGTACTACGACTCGCTGCCCACCACCGGTGACGAGACGGGTCGCGCCTTCCGTGACGTTGACCTGGAGAAGAAGCTGCTTGAGGAAGCCCACAAGATTGGCTTGGGTGCCCAGTTTGGCGGCAAGGCATTGGCACACGACATCCGTGTCGTTCGTCTGCCACGCCACGGTGCTTCATGTCCTATCGGCATGGGCGTTTCCTGCTCTGCTGACCGCAACATCAAGGCCAAGATCAACCGCGACGGTATCTGGCTGGAGGTGATGGATAGCAATCCTACCGAACTGATTCCCGAAGAGTTGCGCAAGCCCGGCGAAGGTGGCAAGGGCATTGAGATTGACCTCAACGAAGGCATCGACGCCGTTCGCAAGGAACTGTCGAAGTATCCTGTTTCCACCCGTGTCAACCTGAAGGGTACCATCATCGTCGCCCGTGACATTGCCCATGCCAAGCTGAAGGCTCGTCTGGACGCCGGCGAGGGAATGCCCGACTACTTCAAGAAATATCCCGTGCTGTATGCCGGTCCTGCCAAGACACCCGAGGGTTATCCCTGTGGTTCGATGGGTCCGACGACCGCTAACCGTATGGATCCCTATGTGGATGAGTTCCAGGCTAACGGAGCCTCATTGGTGATGATTGCCAAGGGTAACCGCAGCGACGTAGTCACCGAGGCCTGCAAGAAGCATGGCGGTTTCTATCTCGGTACCATCGGCGGCGTAGCTGCCGTACTGTCGCAGTCGAGCATCAAGAGCATCGAGTGCGTAGAGTATCCGGAGTTAGGCATGGAGGCCATCTGGAAGATTGACGTGGAAGACTTCCCCGCCTTCATCCTCGTTGACGACAAGGGCAACGACTTCTTCAAGCAGCTGAAGCCCTGGTGTGCGAAGAAGTAACGCATCGAAATTGCGACATTTCGAAATATCGAAATATCGAAATATCGACATATCGAAAAAAAAACGTGACGACATCTCGCCTATATCCCCTTCTCCTGTTGCTGCTGCTGACCATCTCGGCGGCAGCACAGGATGTTGTTATACAGCGTGGCTGTCGCCGTGGCACGCCGCGTCCGGAAAGCATGATGTTGCGACGTGGAGCCCCTGGCGGTCAACCCAAACAGACTGGTGGTGATTTCTATCATGGCGAACATCATCAGTTGACCGTTCTTGCTGCATTCAACGACCGCGATTTCAAGGGTGATGTGGATGCCACCTTGGCACAGTGGAACCTCATCTTCAATACCAAGAACCTGACGGAGGCGCCCTTCAAGGGTTCTGTACACGACTACTTCTATGCGCAAAGCTATACCCTCTTCGACCTTACCTTCGACTTGGTATATGTCAAGGTGAAAGGCGATGCCAAGAAGTATGCCAGCGATGATTACGACGAGAAATCGCAGTATCTGGTGGAGGACATCATGGAGGAGTTGAAAACCCGCGATATCGACTGGAGCCTCTACGACTGGGACGGCGACGGCTTCATCAACCAGTTGCTCATCGTCTATGCCGGTCATGGCATGAACGACTATAGCGGTCCTGACCTGATTTGGCCGCACCAGTGGTGGATGAGCGAGCATCTGAAGGATGGTCAGTCAGGTGTCTATTGCAATCCCATACCCGTCACCTACAACGACAAAGAGTATAAGGTCGATTGCTACTGTGCCTTAGCCGAGCTGACCGCAAACAACGACTACGGCTCTTTTGGCACCATCTGCCATGAATTTACGCATTGCTTCGGATTCCCCGACTTTTATAATAGAAGTAAGACATTCGCTGGCTCTTGGGAGCTCATGGACTTTGGCAACTATAACGGCAACGGCTATTGTCCTGCCGGCTATTCTGCCCATGAGCGCTGGATGATGGGCTGGCTGACACCTGCCGAGCTGACGACGAGTACAACCGTTACCGACATGCCGGCACTCAACGACAATCCCGTGGCATACCTCATCCGCAACGACGGCTATGACAACGAGTATTACATGGTGGAAAACCGCCAACAGGTGGGATGGGACAGCAACATACCGGGCAGCGGCATCATCGTGTTCCACATTGACTACGACCCAGCCCTTTGGGTCAGTGTGAGTGACTATGTCAACAAATCGACACGTCAGCACTATGTGCCCTTCCATGCCAACAACAATTCCAGCACGTCAACTCTCTTATCCGGCTATTGGGCTTATCCCTATAACACCAACAACCAACTGACGGACACGTCAGAACCTGCCGCCACGCTGTGGAATGCGAATGTAGGCGGCAGCATGGTGATGTCGAAACCGTTGACCAACATGGCGGTGAGCAATGGTCTGGCGTCCTTCGACTTCATGGGTGGCACAGCAGGCATTGAAGCCCCCATCAGCGGAACGACGGCAACAGGTACCCTACTCTATCGTATGGGAAATATCGACTTCATCAGGGATGCCCAAGGCAACGTGAAGAAGGTAGCGACAAGGAAATAACTTTTATCAGCGCTTCTGCTGGAAGAAGTCACGCATCAGCTGGCGGCATTCCTCCTCAAGGATGCCGCCAGTTACTGTACATTTAGGGTGCATCGCCTGCGGAGCATAGTCGCTATAGCCACGTTTCTCGTCGCGACAGCCATAGACCACACGCGGTATCTGGCTCCATCCCAACGCTCCGGCACACATGACGCACGGCTCGACGGTGACGTACAGCGTACAGCCAGTCAGATACTTACCCCCCAACTCGTTGGCAGCAGCGGTGATGGCCTGCATCTCGGCATGTGCCGTCACATCGTTCAGCGTCTCGGTCAGGTTGTGGGCACGGGCGATGATGCGATCCTGGCACACCACCACGGCACCAATGGGGATCTCCCCTTCACGGAATGCAGCCTCGGCTTCCATCAAAGCCTTGCGCATAAACTGTTCATCCTTATTTTTTTGTTCCATGCTGCAAAAGTACAAATAATTTTTCGTATCTTTGCATCGTGAACTGGGAAATCATACATATTGACGAAACAGACAGCACTAACCGCTGGTTGCGCGACCGCCAACAGCCAAAGGAAAGCGACGGGAACATCGGGGGTGAAGCCCGATGCGCGGTCGCTGTCGTGGCCGACTACCAGACGGCAGGGCGCGGCTGTGGCTCGAACACCTGGGAGAGTGAGCGCGGCAAGAACCTGCTGTTCTCCTTGCTGATACACCCCAAGGATATCCCCGCCAATCGCCAGTTTCTCATCTCGGAGTGGGTCAGCGTGGCGTTATGCGAACTACTGGAGCACTATATAAATAATAAGGTGGAAATCAAATGGCCTAACGACATCTATGTCGAGGGCAAGAAGATAGCCGGCATTCTGATAGAAAACCGCCTGCAGGGTGAATACATCAAGGACAGCATCGTCGGCATCGGGCTGAACGTCAACCAACAGGCATTTCATAGCGATGCACCCAATCCCGTCTCGCTCCGACAGCTCACGGGGCACGACACTGACCGTGAAAAACTGCTCCGCGAGTACCTCCAGCTCTTACAGCGTGTTCCGATGGATGACACCATCCATTCCAAGTACATGAACAGACTGTTCCAACGGTCAGAACAAAAGGAATACCAGGACGCTGCCGGTCGCTTCCAGGCAAGCATCACGGGAGTAGAGCCCGACGGGCGGCTCATCATGACGGACAGCGAGGGGCGCGAGCGGCGCTATGCCTTCAAGGAGGTGCAGTTTGTGCTGCAAAGTCAAAATAACGAATAATCGAAATGTCGAAATAACGAAATGTCGAAATATCGAAATAAAAAAAACAACAACTATGGCAAGATTTAAGAGAATCCTCCTGAAGCTCTCGGGTGAGAGCTTGATGGGAAAGCAGGGCTACGGCATCGACCCTGAGCGTCTGTCGGACTATGCCCGCCAGATTAAGGAAGTGAGTGAGATGGGTGTCCAGATTGGCATCGTCATCGGTGGTGGAAACATCTTCCGCGGACTGAGCGGCAGTCAGAAAGGCTTCGACCGCGTGAAGGGCGACCAGATGGGCATGTGTGCAACGGTTATCAACTCGCTGGCACTCAGTTCAGCACTGGGAGCCATCGGCGTGAAGAACAAGGTACTGACGGCTATCCGCATGGAGCCTATCGGCGAGTTCTACACCAAGTGGAAGGCCATCGAGGCCATGGAGGCAGGCTATGTATGTATCTTCTCGGCAGGCACGGGTTCTCCCTACTTCACCACCGATACGGGCAGCAGTCTGCGCGGCATCGAGATTGAGGCCGACGTCATGCTGAAGGGTACGCGTGTCGATGGCATCTATACCGCCGACCCCGAGAAGGACCCCACGGCAACGAAGTTTGACGCCATTACCTATAAAGAGGTACTCGCGCGCGGACTAAAGGTCATGGACCTCACCGCCATCTGCATGTGCCAGGACAACAACCTGCCCATCTACGTGTTCAATATGGACGTCGTCGGCAACCTGAAGAAGGTGATGGACGGTGAAGAGATTGGCACGTTGGTGCATAATTGAGAAATGGAGAAAATGAGAAAATGAGAAATTGAGAAATTGAGGTGTTGGGTGTTAGCGCTCCTCAACGAAGTCAACGTATTCGCCATCGGTATCGTCAAAGATCTTACGGTCGTTGCGATGCTGGTGGCGATGGTCTATAATCGTCTCGCCAGTATCGGTGCGTGTGGTCTTTGCCTCGGTGAAGAACTCTTCATCGTCCGACGAGGTGTACGAAGTCTGCCCGTCAGCAGTATGGCTATTGCCGGTGCGCTGACTGTACTGACGGCGGCGGCGCCCCGTCTCCTCCCGATAGCGCTGAGCCTGTGCATCGGCAGCCTGCTCGGCAGCCTTTCGCAGTTTGCGAATGGTGCCCAGAATCCATCCTCCCGCCAGCAAGACCAGCAACACGGCGAGAAAGAAGAGGAAGGCAATAAATCCGAAGAACGCTTTAAACATAGCTTATCGGTACTTTGACTTGGTAAAGGTAAGAGAAACGACTATTTAGACAGGAAGACAGCGATAGCAGAAAGGATGACATACCACGCAATGATGATGGCGATGCCCGTCACCTGGAAGCACAGCAGCAGGGGTATGCACGTCAGCAGGAAGATATATTTTATCTCGTTACCCTTCCATCCCCACGTCTTGAACTTCAACGCAAACATCGGAATCTCGCTCACCAACAGGTAGCTGCTGACGAAGACCATCGCCAGAACAATCCATTCGACATAAGGCATCGCAGCCAGCTGCTCGCCCAGTCCTACGATGAGTGCTCCCCAGAACAGGGCGTTGGCAGGTGTCGGCAGTCCGATGAATCCCATTGCCTGACGCTCGTCGAGATTGAACTTCGCCAATCTGAGTGCCGAGAAAGCCGCCATAACGAAGGCCAAGAACGGAAGCAGGGGTATATGGATATGGAGACCGCTCAGGAAGCTAAACACGATAGCCGACGGTGCAAAGCCGAAGGTGATGTCGTCAGCCAGCGAGTCGAGTTCCTTGCCTATGGGTGACGAGACATGCAGCAGGCGTGCCGACATGCCGTCGAAGAAGTCGAACACGGCACCGATGACGATAAACAGCAATGCCAGCTCACAGTCAGACTGGAAAGCAAAATAGGTCGCTATACACCCTGAAATCAGGTTCAGACAGGTAATCGTATTGGGAATGTGCTTCTTCATTGTAAACTGTAAACTGTAAACCGTAAACTGTAAACTGTAAACTCTCAACTCTAAACTCTAAACTGTAAACTCTAAACTGTAAACTGTAAACTCTCCCCTCACCCCAACTTCGCGATGACCGTCTGGTCGCCGGTGGTAGGCTGATTCATGGTGATGCAAGCCCTGGAGGTCAGCGGCAGATAGACATCGACACGCGAGCCTAACTTGATGAATCCCAGGTGCTCGTCGATATAACACTCCTCGCCAGCCTTGGCATAGGTGACGATGCGGCGAGCCATGGCACCAGCTATCTGGCGCACCAGCACCTCCTGCCCGTCGGGGGTGTCAATCATGATGTCGGCATGCTCGTTCTCCTCGCTCGCCTTGGGCAGCCAGGCCTTATGGTAATTGCCATCGAAATGCTTTACAAAACGCACCTTTCCATCCACTGGGAACCAGTTGGCATGGACATTCAGCGGACTCATAAAGATGCTGATCATCAGTCGCTTGTCGTGGAAATACTCGTTCTCCTCGACCTCCTCGACCACCACAATCTTTCCGTCGGCAGGCGCTACCACCAGTTTCTCGGTGTCGCCATTGAAGTAGCGGATAGGACAGCGGTAGAAGTTGAGAGCCATGGCCCATGCGGCACCAAACACGAGTATAAAGCACCAGAAGGGTATCTTCGTGTCGATGAACACCCAAAGCAGCGTTCCCACAATAGCCACCACCAGCATGCTGATGGTCAACTCGTTCGTTCCCTCACGATGTATTCTGATTTTCTTCAGTTTCTTAATTCTTTCTCCCATGAAGTGATTTCGTAGTATTTATTCTTTTCAAAGGGCAAAGGTACAAAAAAAAGGTAAAAGGGAAAAGTGAAAAGCGAAAAAATTTGCTACCACACCTAAATAATTATGAATTTTTTTGGTATTCTCGCTATTTAGCCGTAACTTTACGCCTTCAAAAACGATAATAAGCAAAACACAATGGAAGATTTCGTACATCTTCATGTACACACATACTACTCGATACTCGACGGACAGTCGAGCATCAAGCGTCTGGTTGACAAGGCCATAGGCAACGGCATGCGCGGCATGGCGATAACCGACCATGGCGACATGTTTGGTATCAAAGAATTTCACGACTACGTCGGCGGCATCAACAAGGGACGCAAGAAAGAAGGCAAGGAGCCCTTCGTTCCCATCTTCGGCTGCGAGATGTATGTCTCACGCTACGGTTCCAAGTCGCTGCGGCGCAGCAAGGAAGACCAGAGCGGCTACCACCTCATCGTGCTCGCCAAGAACTACCAGGGCTACAAGAACCTCATCAAGCTGGTGAGCCGCTCGTGGGTGGATGGCTACTACATGCGTCCACGTACCGACCGTGAAGACCTGGAGCGTTACCACGAAGGGCTCATCATCTGCTCGGCATGCATCGCCGGCGAGGTACCCAAGAAGATTCTCAACGGCGACATCGCAGGAGCCCGCGAGGCCATCGAGTGGTACCATCGCGTCTTTGGCGACGACTACTACCTGGAGTTGCAGCGCCATGAGGTGAAAGACCCTACCATCCGCGCCAATCGCGAGACGTTCCCCCTGCAGCAGAAAGCCAACAAGGTACTCATCGAGCTGGCCCACGAGTATGGCATCAAGCTCATCTGCTCGAACGATGCCCACTTCGTCGATCAGGAGAATGCCGAGGCCCACGACCACCTGCTGTGCCTCTCTACGGGCAAGGACCTTGACGACCCCTCACGAATGCTCTATTCCAAGCAGGAGTGGTTCAAGACCCGCGAGGAGATGAACGACATCTTCTCCGACGTTCCCGAAGCACTCAGCAACACCTGCGAGATTCTCGACAAGATAGAAATCTACAGCATCGACCACGACCCCATCATGCCCTTCTTCCCCATTCCCGAGGAGTTCGGCACCGAGGAAGCGTGGCGCCAGCGCATCACGGAGGAACAGCTCTACGAGGAGTTTACCCGCGACGAGAACGGCGAGAACCCCCTACCCCGTGAGGAAGGCGAGAAGAAAATCAAGAAGCTGGGCGGCTACGACAAGCTGTACCGCATCAAGTTCGAGGCCGACTATCTGGCAGAACTGGCCTACAAAGGAGCCAAGCAGCGCTATCTGCCCGACGAGGAGCTGAAGATAGAGAAGGTAAAGGTAGATACGGGCAACGAGCAGTCTTCCTACGAGATTCTGCACTCCTCGCTGCCCAAGGAAGTCGATGACCGTGTGCGCTTCGAGCTGCACATCATGAAGACCATGGGTTTCCCCGGCTACTTCCTCATCGTGCAGGACTTCATCAATTCCGCCCGCGACCAGCTCGACGTATGGGTAGGTCCCGGACGTGGCTCCGCTGCCGGCTCGGTGGTAGCCTACTGCTTGGGAATCACCAAGATAGACCCGCTGAAGTACGACCTGCTGTTCGAGCGTTTCCTCAATCCCGACCGTATCTCGCTGCCCGATATCGATACCGACTTCGACGACGACGGCCGCGGCAAGGTGCTGAAATGGGTGGAGGAGAAGTACGGCTACGAGAACTGCGCACACATCATCACCTACGCCACCATGGCCACGAAGAACTCCATCAAGGACGTGGCACGCGTGGAGAAAGTGCCGCTGTCCATCACCAATGCGCTCTGCAAGGCCATCCCCGACCGTCTGCCGGAAGGCATGAAGATGAACCTTCCCAACGCCATCAAGTGTACGCCGGAACTGCGCGATGCCGAGGCCAGCAACGACCCCGCCCTGCGCAACACCATCAAATATGCCAAGATGCTGGAAGGTACGGTACGCGGCACGGGCATCCATGCCTGCGGCTTCATCATCTGCCGCGACCCCATCAGCGACTGGGTACCCGTCTCCACTGCCGACGACCCCGACTTCAAAGACCAGAAGACCAACTGCACACAGTACGACGGACACGTCATCGAATCCACGGGACTCATCAAGATGGACTTCCTCGGACTGAAGACCCTGTCGGAGCTGAAGGAGGCATGTGCCATCATCAAGCAGACACGCGGCATCGACATCGACCTGGACCACATCCCCATCGACGACGCCAAGACCTTCGAGCTCTACCAGCAGGGCCGTACCATCGGCACCTTCCAGTTCGAGTCCAACGGCATGCAGAAATACCTGCGCGAGCTGCACCCCACGGTCTTCGAAGACCTCATCGCCATGAATGCCCTCTACCGTCCGGGACCCATGGACTACATCCCGTCGTTCATTGCCCGCAAGAACGGCAAGGAGGAAATCAAGTACGACATCCCGTGCATGGAGAAATACCTGAAGGACACCTACGGCATCACCGTCTATCAGGAGCAGGTCATGCTGCTGTCCCGACAGCTGGCAGACTTCACCCGTGGCGAGAGCGACGCCCTGCGTAAGGCGATGGGTAAGAAGAAGAAAGACATCGTCGATGCCATGAAACCCAAATTCATTGACGGTGGCAAGAAGAACGGCCACGACCCCGCCATACTGGAGAAGATATGGGCCGACTGGGAGAAGTTCGCCTCCTACGCCTTCAACAAGTCGCATGCTGCCTGCTACTCGTGGGTGGCCTACCAGACGGCATACATGAAAGCCAACTATCCCGCCGAATTCATGGCCGCCATCATGAGCCGCCGCCGAGACCAGATCACGGAAATCACCAAGCTCATGGACGAGTGCAAAGCCATGGGCATCGCCACCCTGGGTCCCGACGTCAACGAGTCGTTCCAGAAGTTCGGTGTCAACAAGAAAGGTGAGATACGCTTCGGACTGGCAGCCATCAAGGGCATGGGCGACAATGTGGCACAAGCCATCATCGACGAACGCGAGAAGAACGGACTCTACAAGGACATCTTCGACTTCGTGCAGCGCATCAGCTTCAGCCAGGTCAACCGCAAGGCCTTCGAGTCGTTGGCACTCAGCGGCGGCTTCGACTCCTTCGGCATCGCCCGTGAAGACTTCTTCGCCCAGAACCACAAGGGCGAGACACTCATCGACATCGTGATGCGCTACGGTCAGACCTACCAGACAGAGAAGCAACAGGCACAAAACTCCCTCTTCGGCGGTTTCGACGACGGCGTGGAGATACAGACCCCCATGCTGCCCAAGGCCGAGATACGCTGGAGCGACATAGAGCGACTCAACAAAGAGCGCGAGCTGGTAGGCATCTACCTCTCCGCCCATCCGTTGGACGAATACAAGATCGTTCTCGACAACCTCTGCAACACCCGATGTGACGAATTGGCAGACGTCAACCAGCTGAAGGACCGCGAGGATGTCATCATCGGCGGTATCGTGACCGGCGTCCGCACCCGTTTCGACAAGCGCGGCAGACCCTGCGGCTTCGTCACCTTGGAAGATTTCGAAGGCTCCGGCGAGCTGGCCCTGTTCGGTGAAGACTGGGGACGATGGAGCGGCATGTTCACCGAAGGAGCGTCGGTCTATGTCACCGCCAAGGTACAACCCCGCTTCCAGTACAGCGACATCATGCAGCTAAAGGTGCAGAACATAGAGTACCTGCAATCCATCAAGGATCGCGCCATCGACCGCATCACCATCTCGCTGACCACCGATTTGCTCGACGACCAGATCGTCACCGAGCTCAACGAGCTCATCAGCGACTATCCGGGAACCACCAAGCTCTTCTTCCAGCTGCACGACTCCACCGGCAAACACCATGTCCTGCTGCGCAGCACCACCAAGCAGATCGACGTCAAGAGCTCCCTCCTGCAGTATATCGAGCAGACACCCGCGTTAGACTATAAGATAAATTAGAAGACCCACCCCGACCCTCCCTGTGGAGGGAGGGAGATGAGAGTTGAAAGTTTAGAGACAGTTTAAGAGTTTAGAGTTGAAAGAAAAACTCTGATTGCAGCGCCACACTTCGCTCGTCGAAGAATCTCTGTGTCTCTGTGTTTAAATTAAAGAAATTGTAAATCAATTGTTAAATTGTAAATTATTAAATTGTAAATTATCATTATGGAAGTAACAATCACAAGTGAAAACTTCGAGAGTTTGAAGAATGGCTCACAGCCGTTAGTAGTAGATTTCTGGGCAACATGGTGCGGTCCTTGCCGCATGCTGGCTCCTGTCATCAGCGAACTTGCCGAGCAGTATGACGGCAAGATCATCGTCGGCAAGTGCGACGTCGAGGAGAACGAAGAGCTGGCAGTAGAGTTCGGCATCCGCAACATCCCCACCGTCCTGTTCTTCAAGGACGGCCAGCAGGTTACCAAGCTGGTGGGCGCACAGCCCAAGGCCGTATTGGAAGAGAAGATCCAGGCCCTGCTGTAAGACGGGCGTAAAAAAGAAACCAAGGAGGATGTGCCTATCATGAAGGTATGTCCTCCTTGTTTATGTATTTTAGTGTCAGAAAAAGTCACCTACGGGTGGCTTTTATTTTTCATATCTCTTTATTTGCTGATATTTCCAAATTCTTTAGACGAAAGTTTTGGTGGTTTAGGAAAGATTGTGTACTTTTGCAGACATGAAACGAATGAAGAGAGAAGCTACGAGGATGGATGTCGGTGCTAAGGTGCTGATATGCAGCCCGATTTTACCCCCCCCCAATTTCTTCAGGTAGTCCTCTCCCCCCATTATATTTACTCTACGATTCCCTGCAGCCCGAGGCTCG
>JAEEGH010001893.1_pt1 | contig 58443 bp, 47 predicted proteins | sample 9134181 | NCBI WGS metagenome assembly JAEEGH01 (sample SAMN16246544, study PRJNA631951) | gut metagenome | biome: gut microbiome; feature: rumen; material: DP-attached | host: Bos | place: Iran: Karaj | collected 2018-10
GAGTCCATATTTCACTCCAATTTCTTCCAGTGTCAGTTCAGGCTGGTTGATGCCGAAGAAAGCTTGAAGAATGTTGCGCTCGCGCTCATTGAGAAGTTTCAGCATAGAATCGATTTCGGTCTTGAGTGACTCCAACACGAGTTGGCGATCAGCAGTAGGCGAATCTTCGTTGACAAGCACATCGAGTAGTGAGTTTTCGTCTCCGTCAGCAAAAGGTGCATCCATCGATACATGGTGAGTGCTGAGGTTCATTGCTTCGTCGATTTTCTCTTTGGGCAGGTCTATTTGATCTTCAATTTCGTTGACTGACGGATGGCGTTCGTTTTCTTGTTCAAACTTGTTCATGATGCGAGAGATCTTCCCAGCAGCTCCTACCTGATTGAGTGGCAGACGAACGATGCGACTCTGTTCTGCGAGTGCTTGCAATATGCTCTGTCTAATCCACCATACGGCATAGGAGATGAACTTGAAACCGCGTGTCTCATCAAACTTCTCGGCAGCTTTGATCAACCCGACATTGCCTTCGTTAATCAGATCGGGAAGGCTCAACCCTTGGTTCTGATATTGTTTGGCAACTGACACGACAAATCGGAGATTGGCTTTCGTCAGGCGTTCAAGTGCCTTTCTGTCACCTTCTCTGATTCGTCGTGCCAGTTCGACTTCTTCTTCCATTGTCACCAACTCTTCCTTTGCAATCTCTTGCAAGTACTTGTCGAGCGCTTCGCTCCCTCGGTCGGTGATTGATTTCGTGATTTTCAGCTGCCTCATGGTCAGTCTCAATTAAAAGTCTTAGTGCAAAGTTAAGCCTTTTTCGTGAAATGCCCAAGAAAAACAGCTGAAAACCTATTTTTTATATGTTATTTATTCGTTTTGCAGTTGAACAACGAAGTAGCCGCGTTTGCCAGTGGGGAACAATCCCTTGATGATGAGCACCTGGTCAGATGAGCGCGAAGCCTGCTTGACGGCCTCTTCCAAATCTTCGACAGTACGCATGGGCTCATCGTTCACACGCTGGATGATGAAGCCTTTCTGAATACCGGCATCTTTCATCTTGCCACCGTTGACCTTGATCACCTCAAGTCCGTAGTTGATGTCGAGCTGCTTCTTCTGGCTGTCGGTCACGGGGCGGAAGTCAGCACCCAGCACGTCCATATCGGCGTTCTTCACCACACGTGTGTTGCCCTGTTCGTTCTTGAGGGTCAGCGTGGCGTTGTGCTTCTTCTTGTCGCGCAGATAGTTGATACTGATCTTGTCGCCAGGGCGCTTCTGGGCAATGATGCCTGTAAGCTCACCGAACTTTTTCACTTTCTGACCGTCAATGTGGGTGATTACGTCGCCTTTCTTCAGACCAGCATCCTCAGCGGCTCCGTCTTCCACTACCTCAGCAATATAGATGCCTTCCATTGTGCCGAGGTCAACCTCGTTGCCCTTCTCCTTCTCAGCATCAACATAGAGATTAGCATCGATTCCTCTGATGCCGATCATGGCACGCTGTACGGTACCGTACTTCTTCAAATCATCGACTACCTTATTCATAATAGTTGTGGGAATGGCAAATCCATAGCCGATATTTGATCCCGTCTGTGAGTAGATCATGGCATTGATACCAATCAGTTGCCCACTGGTGTTGACAAGAGCACCGCCTGAGTTACCTTGGTTGATAGCAGCATCGGTCTGAATCATCGATGATACACCTTCTCCCATTGTGCGAGCCTTAGCCGAAACAATACCTGCTGTAACGGTGTTGTTCAGCCCCAGAGGGTTGCCTACTGCCAATACCCATTCGCCCACCTTCACGTCGTCGCTGTTGGCAATCACGATGGCTGGCAGGTTCTTGCCGTCAATCTTGATAAGAGCTAAGTCGGTAGTCTTGTCTGCTCCGATGATGCGAGCAGAATACTCCTTATTGTCATTGAGGGTGACTGTCAGTTCGTCGGCACCATCAACAACATGATTGTTGGTTACAATATATCCGTCGGTTGAAATAATCACTCCTGAACCTGCTGCTACGCGCTTTGGAGTTTGTACCTGGCGCTTCTGCTTCCCGTTGTTGCCTCGCCCAAAGAACCCTCCGAATGGGTCGCTGAAGAAGTCGGCAAAAGGATCGCTATACTCTACGGTCTGCATCTTAGAGTTCTGCGTGTTCTTAATATATACTACTGTTGGCAGAGCCTTTTCAGCAGCGTAGGTGAGGTCAACAGGCTGTCCTGCGTTGACGGCATTTGTTGACGTAATAGCTGTAACCGAATTGGTGGACTGAGTGGCTGCACAAGTCTTGTTGAATGCTGCTACCGAGAAAACAATGGCTACCAAACTCAAGGCTGGTACGATGTAATTTACAATCTTTTTCATATTCACATTTTGTTTGTTAATAATCTTGTTCTTGACAAATGTCATTGTTGCAAATATATGGGCAAAAGTCTGAAAGATGACAATTTGACACTTGTTTTTCTTGCAATTTAACACTTCAAAAACAGCGTTTAAGTTCTGTTTGCGACCCCTTTTGCGTTTTTTACATTCGTTTAATGACTTAATTTAAATAAAAATTAGTAATTTTGTGCCCGAAAGCACTGTCCCAGCTTGTCGCTGGCCTTTCTGAAAGGAAAGACGGGAGGAAAGTCCGGGCAGCACAGGACGCTCCACTTCTGAAAGTAGAAGCAGTTGGTGACAGCTGGATATGGAAGAAGAGAATGACCGCCCACGAAAATGCATTCTTAGGCTCTGAAAATGAGAACCAAGTAGGCAGGGTAAGGGTGAGAAGGCGTGTGTAAGAGACCACCAGCCGTCGGGTGATCGGCGGGCTGTTCCATCTGGGGGCTGCAAGTTCATGTATACCATCGTTTCCACTTGTGGGTTGAAGGGTTGTCCGCCCAAATAGAAATCTATGCGATGGAGGGTAGAACGCTGGAGACGCATGGTGACGTGCGTAGTAGATAAATGACAGGCACTGACTGTTGAAAAAACGTCAGTACAGAACCCGGCTTATCGGGACAGTGCTTTCTTTTTGTCATTAATGACGTTTGTGAACTTCAAATACTGATAGTTTTCCGAAAAAAAGAACATTCCCATGATCAGTTACAGACGGATAGAACGCTTTTTCCAAGTTGACCTTTGGCAGATCAACCCTATAGAGCTGTCACCTGTGCGGCGCATCTTCTATGAGATTATCAAAATACTGTTTCTTGCCATCAAGTTCTTTACGACGAAGCGAGTACTGTCTCAGGCTGCTGCTCTCACCTATTCGTTGTTGCTGGCTATCGTTCCCATTATGGCAGTCGTCTTTGCCATAGCTCGTGGCTTTGGCTATAGTATATATATAGAGGTGTGGTTCAGGGAAGCGCTTTCCACTCAGCCGCAAGTAGCTGAAGTCATCATCGGATTTGTCAATAGCTATCTGGTTCATACGAAAAGCGGCATCTTTCTTGGTGTGGGACTGATCTTCATGCTATACACCGTGCTAATGCTGGTCAGTAACATTGAAGCTACTTTTAACGAAATATGGCAGGTGAAGAAGCAGCGCAGCATATTCCGCACATTTACTGATTATCTGGCGATGTTCTTCTTGTTTCCCATCTTAGTAGTTCTTTCTTCAGGTCTCAGCATTTTCATGGTGACCATCGTGTCCTCGCTGCCAGATTTCTTGTTGTTGGGGTCGGCCTTGCGCTTTCTCATTCGATTAACTCCCTATGTACTCATGTCGGGATTGTTCATGGCTCTGTATTTGTTTATGCCAAATACGCATGTTAAGGTGAAGAATGTGATAGTACCAGGCATTCTGGCAGGTATCGCTATGCAATGGTTGCAGTTCTTCTATATCAATTCGCAGATATGGATGACCAGCTACAATGCCATCTACGGATCGTTTGCGGCCCTCCCAATGTTTATGCTGTGGGTTCAGATATCATGGACCATCTGTCTTTTTGGCGCTGAGTTATGCTATACAAGTCAGAATCTGGATTACTACGATTATGATGCTAGAACCGATGACATTAGCCATCGGTATCAGATAGTTCTTTATGCCATTCTGATGTCTCGCATTTGCAATCGATATGCCAACGGAAAGAAGCCTTATACGCTTGAGGAATTGACAAAGGAAACGGGTATTCCTGTGCGTATAAGCAATGACTTGTTGTATAAGCTGGTTGATTGTAACTTGCTCATTGAGATTACTTCCGATGAGAAGGGCGAGGCTTCGCGTTTCGTTCCCTATGAAAGCTTGGACAATCTCAATTTGGGCATGATGGTCGACAGGCTTGAGGCTAATGGCAAATGGAAGATAGACTTGCCCGTAGGACAATTGCTGAATGTGAAATGGATTGAAGCAATGAACATGCGTACCAATTATTTGAAATCACTGCAAAACGTTCGTTTGGAAGATATCTGTGGAACTTCTTCTTCTCGTTGAGTAAATGACTTTCTCTCTCAGAGTGAATGGCTTTCTCTCTCAGAGTGAATGACTTTCTCTCTCAGAACGTTTAATATAGATTCTAAAAACGTTAATTGAAGAAGTTCCACGAAATGCCCAGCTTCAATACTGATCGATTGACAGGGTAGTGAGGGGTAAGGAAAGTCTTACGATTCAGTGTACTACCGAAAACATTTGTCATCATCACAAAAAAGCGTGCGTGCTTCAGGTGAAGATTTGCGTAAACATCGACAAATGGGAAATTTCCCAACTCTACTTTGTAATCATCGTTTTCCTGAATAGCAAACTGATTGAGCTGTGGCACAAACTGGGGGGCTTTGTAAGTAGTGAAGTAGGTGGCTGTGCCGCCCAGCTCAACTGAAAGCACCTTTGCAAATACAAACTTCAGATAAAGATTCGTAAAGACATTCAGTGTCGGGAGGGGGAGAACGTCTTGGTTGGATGAAGATTGGAACGTCAGGATGTTGTCCCAATGGAGTGGTCCTAATTTCAACTTCTGGTCTAACTGTGCCGTTAATATGTTGATGACTCCCGTATGTTGGCGCATTTGTGCCGTCAAATTAATCACCCCGTTAGTGGCATCAGTTTCGTTCCTCATACTTAAATAGGTGTAGTTATTGATTTCCTCAATAGCGACACGTAAAGTAGTCTTTGTCTTCTCGTAAGTGAACACGCCTTCTGCTCGCAGGCGGTTTGTCTGATTGAAAGACTCGTCCCACCAAAAGTGCTTTGAGTGGAAGTTGCGTTCAAAGAAAGTTGGGTTCAGCCTGTGGAAATAGGCATTTGCAGCTAAGCGTACGGTATCGCCCCAGAGTGAAAAATTTACATCAGTGTTGAAATCTACTTTCAGCTGTCCCAAGTCTTTACCGAGCAGCCAAGTCTCAGCTGAGAGACTGTAGTGGAGCGTCTTGCCTTTTTCTTTGGTGAGACGACCACCGATACTCAGATTGTTTTCCGTCCAATGTGCGATGTGTCCATAAGCACAGTTCTCACTGACTTGGGGCATCTCAAATCGTCGCAGCTCATGAGTGGCAAAGACCTTGATACCTGCTTTAGCCCATTTGTTGAATCCTTCGAGCAGACCGAGTCCTAAGGTGTTGCGTACCATCAGGTGCTTGTGGCGGTCGTAGATAGAGTCGCCAGGGTATCCCACATCCTCCATATATTCGTAGTATTTGTTGGAATAGTAGGTGGATGGAGAACGGTAAGCTTGATAAATATGATCGTTATGCGAGAAATCGAATGTGTGGATGAAACTTGTGACGGGTACGAACTCTTTCTTCATGTATTGCATCAAAGAGTCTTTGGCATCACTTTCTGCTATCAGGCTGTCTGCCATTTGTTTAGAGTCAACCTTGATGCGGGTAGTGTCGGTTGTCAGTGAGTCACTGGCTGGTGGAGTGGGGCGCTTGGGCTCTTCGCCCATGATAGTAGCTCCTTCTGGGCGACCTCCCATCGCTTCACCTGCAATAGGTGCTCCGTCAGGACGCCCCATTGCTGCCCCTGCGGGTCTTCCTGATTCCTGATTGTTGTCTTTGTCCTTGTCTTTTTTCTTTGCTTCTCTGTTCTTCCTTGCCTTCTCAGCGAATTTGCGAGCTTCTATTTCTTTGTCAGTCATCTTCACATCGCGATAGAAGCCTACATTGTAGCGGTGAGTGAGAAACAGGTGGTGAGAGTCGTTGCGATTCCAGTTTGAAGTGAGCGTGACGGGAATCTCATCATCGCTGTAGCTGTTGGTGAACAGCTCTTTATGCATGATGTAATCGTCATTGGTAATACCACCGTTCTCTTGGTTTTTCTGGTTGCGACGCATGTAGAGCACATGCATTTGGTAACGATCTCCTCGATACGAGCCGTAAACAGAAGCATTGAAGTGTGATATGCCTTGATTCTGAAAAAAGCCTCGAGCATAATCATAGTCAAGGTCGAAGCCAAGTCCAATCTTCTTACCTGCGTTTACTCCAAATTTGGCCTGGATGTGATCTTCACCGTTTTGCTTGTTGCCACATTTGTCATAGGATAGATTCGTGATGGGGGAGAGCGTGTTGGTGAAGTGCCATTGGTCTGGGGTGCGTGTCACTTGGTTATAGGCTTGCGTGAGAATGAACTGATCGTTTTCAGGGCGGTCAATGAATATGCGTGAGAGGCGAGCCGTATAGTTCGAACCTACGGTGTTGTAGGTGCCGTACATGCCCATACCCAGTGTGGCACTTGGATACAGGTGAGGAATGGTGTCAACTTCTGCCTTGATGATGTCACCCAGTTTGCGGTCAACCCTCCACACATATATGCCTTTGGGTATTTCCTTGCTCTTTCGCGTACTGTCGTTTCTGTTAGGATTGAAGGCATTGTTGTTATTACGAACGTTTCCTTGTTCATCAAACTCTGTATAGTTTCCATTTGCGTCGGTGCCAGTGATGGTTTGGGCTTGAATGGAAACAACAGTAAGTAGGAAAGATAATAACAGAATCTGTATTTTCACAGGAAACTCGTTTTGTGTGAATAGATAATTGCTTTTGTTTGGCTGCTCCTTACATCTTCATGATGCGTAGTGACAATTCCGTGAATTTGCATGCAACTGCAGCGATAAGAATTATGCCACCTACTTCAGACGAATAGGTGTACCATGTAATCATGCCAATGATGGAAAGCGTCAGAAAAAATCCGTTGAGCCATTGTCGCAATTGGAAAAATCGCCCCTTTTCTTCATCGTTATGATGCTGACGATGCTGTCGATGGAACTTACGCTGTAGTTCGTCTTGCGAATGCTCGTTTTCTTCGATTGTCATGTTGTCACTTCTTCTTCAGAATATGGTAGAAAGCTGTCTTTTGGAAGGTTACTTCGTTAGCAAAGTCTCTAACTTGTTGAATATGTAGTCCTTACGGTCAATCGTCTTTATCCTGAACTTTCCGCTGACGCGTGAGGTCTTGGTCTTCTTGTTGTTAAGACCATAGCGATCGTTAATCCATTCCTCGGCTTTGAAGGTGGTAGGAATTCGCTCTTCGTCATACAGATAATAGATTCGAGTCATCTTAATTGTTGCCTCACCGTCATTGATGTCGGCAATGAGATGATAGAAAAAGCGTGTGCGATCTAATATCAACGGCTTGTTCTTGAACACAAGCCACTCCTGATAGTTTCCAACTACCTGATTGTGGCTAATGCTGTCTGCAAGCACAATACGACTTTGCTCAAACTGATTTGGCTCTTTTGTCATATTGTAGAACTCGCCCAGAATGATTTTGTAAATTTGCTCTTTTGTCTTTCCAGGAGCTTTGATAGTTGTAGAGAAAACGACTTTCCCGTCTACTTCAGGAACAGCTCCTGCCAGATATTTGGGATTTCTGTTGGGCTTAACTTTCGCTTCGGTCTGTTCCCAAGCATTGTCTTGTGCAAAAGTCATCATGGGAATGAGCATCATCAAAGCTATTGCAAATCTTTTCATTGTCGTGAATGTTTATGTTATACATTGGTGCAAAGTTACGCATTTTTTCGATAAAACATATTTCATTTTCTGAAAAAAAACTTACCTTTGCATAAAAGTAGTAAAAAACTATTTCAACTATGCTCATTTGGCATATATATTAAAAAATGTAGGTGGAAGACTATGGCAAACAATACTAAAGAAGTTGGCAGAATTGAGCAGTTGCGTAAAGAACTTCATGCACATAACTATCGGTATTATGTGCTGAATCAACCCACAATCAGTGATTATGATTTTGATGTGCTGATGCATGAGTTGATGGATTTGGAGGCTCGACACCCTGAAATGGCTGATCCTAATTCACCTACACAGCGTGTGGGTAGCGACCTTAATAGCGAATTCAAACAGGTGGCTCATAAATACCCCATGTTGTCGCTTTCGAATACTTATAACGAACAGGATGTGCGTGATTGGTTTGAGAGTGTTCGTAAGGGATTGGCAGGTGAAGACTTCGAGGTGTGTTGCGAAATGAAATATGATGGTTTGTCAATCTCGCTAACATACGTGGATGGACGTTTGACGCAGGCTGTCACTCGTGGAGATGGCGTACATGGTGATGATGTGACCACTAATGTGAAGACTATCCGTGCAATTCCTTTGGTACTTCCTGGTCAGGGGTATCCTCATGAGTTTGAAATTCGTGGTGAGATTCTGATGCCCTGGGCTGTTTTCGAACGATTGAATAGAGAACGCGAGGCTGCAGGCGAGTCGTTGTTTGCCAATCCTCGCAATGCTGCCAGCGGCACACTCAAGAGTCTTGATTCGCGCGTGGTAGCGGCTCGCCAGTTAGATGCTTATCTTTACTATCTTTTAGGTGAAGAACTCCCTACCGACGGGCATTTTGAGAATCTGGAAGCGGCACGCTCCTGGGGATTCAAAATAAGTGAGGGGATGCGGAAGGTAAAGACTGTAGAAGAGATACTTGACTTCATCAATTATTGGGATGTAGAACGAAGAAGGCTTCCTGTTGCAACTGATGGCATCGTGTTGAAAGTCAATAGTTTAAAGCAACAAAGAACTCTTGGATATACGGCGAAAAGTCCGCGTTGGGCCATCGCCTATAAGTTTCAGGCAGAACGTGAGCGCACTCGTTTGTTGGAAGTAACTTATCAGGTGGGACGTACTGGTGCAGTCACACCTGTCGCTAATATGGAACCAGTCCTGCTGGCTGGTACAACTGTGAAGCGAGCCACGCTGAACAATGAAGACTTCATTCGCTCTCTCGATTTGCATATAGGTGACTTCGTATATGTGGAAAAGGGAGGCGAAATCATTCCTAAGATAGTAGGTGTCGATGTTGAGAGCCGACCCATCATTGCTCAGCCAGTACAGTTTATTCATCACTGTCCTGAGTGTGGCACACGTTTGGTACGCTATGAGGGTGAGGCTGCATGGTATTGTCCTAATGATGCTGGCTGCCCACCACAAATCAAAGGACGAATAGAACATTTCATTGCGCGGAAAGCAATGAACATCGACTCCTTGGGACCTGAAACGGTTGACGATTATTATAGACGTGGACTGATTAAGAATGTGGCGGATCTTTATGATATAGATGTTCAGCAGATCAACGGCGATGGTAGTCGCACCAAATCTGCACAAAAGATAGTTAATGGCATTCAGCAGTCGAAGCAAGTACCTTTTGAGCGAGTGGTGTTCGCACTTGGTATTCGCTTCGTGGGTGAAACGTCAGCCCGACTGTTGGCTCGTCATTTCAAAAATATAGATTCGCTGATGTCGGCTTCTCTTCAGGAACTTCAAGAGGTCGAGGGAATAGGAGAAATTATGGCTAAGAGTATCATAACTTATTTCCATGATTCTGAGAATTTGGCTATCATAGAGCGATTACGTCATTATGGCTTACAGATGGCGCTTTCTGAGAATCAGACGGCAATGGTTACCGATAAGTTAGCAGGCAAGAGCATTGTAATTAGTGGCGTATTTGCACATCACTCACGCGACGAGTATAAGCTCATCATCGAACAGAATGGTGGAAAGAATGTAGGCTCTATAAGCGGTAAGACTTCTTTCGTGCTTGCAGGCGACAATATGGGGCCTTCGAAGCTGGAGAAAGCGCAAAAGCTTGGCGTGCAGATCATGAGCGAGGATGAGTTCCTGGCTTTGTTAGAATCGTAAAGGTCTTATAGAATAAAGGCATAAATGCAATGAAAGTATTCGTATCTGAAGAAATTAAAAATATCTGCCCTACATTTGTCGGGGCTGCTGTGGAAGCTGAAGTTGAGAATTCTATTTATTCCGATGCATTGTGGGCCGAGATACATGAGCTTGAAGAATCGCTTCGGAGTAGGCTGACCACCGAATCGCTGAAGGAGCATCCAAGTATAGCTGCCACACGCAAGGTGTATAAGCTTTGTGGCAAAGATCCCTCACGTTATCGTCCTGCAAGCGAACAGCTTATCAGACGAATGTTGCAAGGCAAGGATCTTTATCAAATAGATACCTTGGTCGATCTTGTCAATTTGGCCTCAATCAAATATGGATATAGTATCGGAGGCTTTGATAGTTCAAAGATCGTAGGCGAGAAGCTCACTCTTGGGATAGGTCGTGAGGGAGAACCTTATGAAGGCATCGGACGTGGGATGCTGAACATTGCGGGACTGCCCGTCTATCGTGATGAAAAGGGTGGTGTAGGTACTCCTACAAGTGACAATGAACGAACTAAGATAACGCTTGAAACCAAACAACTGCTGGTGCTCATCAATGGCTATGATGGAAATGAGGAACGTGTTCTGGAAAATGCCACCGACATTCAGGAGTTGCTTAGGCGATATGCAAATAGTGATGGTGGAAAAGTCTTTGTCTATAAATGAAAAGAGATATGAATAAGAAAATATGTATAGTAGCAGGCGCTCGCCCGAACTTTGTTAAAGTGGCTCCGCTCATTCGTGCTATTGATAAGATTGAAGGTGCTGCTTATCAATTGATATATACTGGTAAAGAAGATGACCCTACACTCGAAGAAAATCTCTTTGAAGATCTTCAGATGCCTCGGCCAAGTATCTTCTTCAACGTAGATAGTACGAAACTGAATGAGATTACAAGTAGGGTAATGAGTGAGTTCGACAACTATTTGGATAATCATTCTACGGATGTTGTAATCGTTGTTGATGATTTGGCTTCAACGATGGCAGCAGCAATAGTGACAAAAAAACGTGGTGTCAAGTTGGCTCATCTGGTTGCAGGAACCCGTTCGTTTGACATCAACATGCCAAAGGAAATCAATCGACTGGTTATTGATGCACTTTCTGACTATTTGTTCACTGCTGGAGTGAAGAGTAACAGTGTGGCTACACGAGAACAGGGAGAAACATCACAAACTTATATGGTGGGAAACATTTTGATGGATTCCCTCCGCTTCAATCGTGATCGGTTAAAAAGACCGAAACTTGATATAGAAGAAGGAAATTATATTGTTCTCACGCTCAACAGGAAAGCATTGTTTGCTGATAAAGAACATCTGACTGAGTTGTTGAGAACAATAGTTGAAGCTGTGCCAAATGTGCCAGTCATTGCTCCTTTACGAAATCAAGCATGTGAGGTGGTTGAAAAAATGAACCTTGGCATTCATATCGTTCCACCATTATCCTATCTGGAGTTTGGTTGGTTATCTGCTCATGCAAAAGCCATTGTTACTGATAGTGGCAATGTGGCTGAGGAAGCAACATTCAACATGATACCTTGCATCACTCTTAACAGTTATACCGAGCATAAGGAAACTGTAACGGTTGGTTCGAATGTGCTGGTAGATGGTGATGCAACAAAACTGCGCGAATCTCTTCAGCTCTTGATGGAGGGAAAATGGAAAACGTGTGAGTTGCCTAATCGCTGGGATGGACGAACTGCCGAGCGCATTATGCATGTTCTGCTTGGCTAAGCTTTTGCATGAATGTATTTAATTTCGCTATTGATTAAACTGCAGAGCCACTCCACTTTGCAGTTTTTTATTGGATGTGCTTAATGACTTTCGCTGGCACTCCACCAACAAGTGTATTGGCAGGTACATCGTGTGTGACGACTGCTCCGGCTGCAATAACTGAATGACTACCTATTTTTACCCCAGCAAGTATTACTGCGTTTGCTCCCACCCAAACATCGTCTTCAATGACTATTTGTGAAGTGTTGATTCCTTGTTCGTCTATTCGCTTGGTTGTATCACTAAAGTTGTGATTGAGTGCAGAAACAGTGACGCTCTGAGCCAGATTTACATGATTACCAATGCTTACAGGACCAATAATAGTGTTGTGTAGTCCAATACGTGTGTAGTCGCCAATCACTACATCACCGACAGCGTTGTTGATACACGAGAATGATTCCACAACACTTTTCTTGCCTAGTGAAAAAGTATTGTAAGGGGGAGTGTCCATCCGGACTGAATGATGAATAACAGAGCCGCTACATCGATGCTGATAGAATGGTGCAAGCAGACGGATGTACCAGCGAGGACGTGTCTCGGTCTGATTCATAATACAAAAGTCCACAAGCCTTTTCAGCCGTGGACAATTTTTGAATCTCTCTCTGATACTCTCTCTCTTCACAATACCTACTTGAATGTTTCTTTTCAATAAGAACTCTATCCTAAGTATTTCATCAGTATCTTTGCGTTACCGGAATCACGTAGTTTTGCAATACTCTTTTCTCTGATTTGGCGTACACGCTCTCGGGTCAGACCTAGTTGGTCGCCTATCTCCTCAAGTCCTTTTTCGTGGCAACCTATTCCAAAACATTCGCGAATGATGGTGATTTCACGTTCCTTCAAGACATTGCTTAAGACAGTATTCAGTTCTAAAGCCATCGATTCGTGGTCCACATAACGATCTGTGCGTGAGTCATCACCCGAGGACATCACGTCAAGCATGCAGTTGTCCTCACCTTCTTGGAAAGGAGCATCAATAGAAACGTGATGCCCATCAGCCATCATCGATTGCCCTATCTTTTCCTCGTCAATATCTGTCATTTCAGCTAACTCTGAAACTGAAGGGTGGCGTTGGTTCTCCTGCTCAAACCGATTGATTTCATGATTGATTTTGTTGAGTGAGCCAACTTGATTCAGTGGTAAGCGTACAATACGACTCTGTTCGGCAATAGCCTGCAGAATGCTCTGGCGAATCCACCAAACGGCATAGGAAATGAATTTAAAACCACGTGTCTCATCGAATTTTTGCGCTGCTTTGATAAGACCGATGTTGCCTTCATCAATCAGGTCGGTAAGTGTTAGTCCCTGATGTTGATATTGTTTTGCTACTGAGACAACAAAACGAAGGTTGGCAGTCACTAACTTGTCTTTTGCTCGCTCACCTTCAATACCTCCTTTACGAATTTTCTGTGCCAATTCTATTTCCTCATCAATGCTAATAAGGGGCGCACGACCAATTTCTACAAGGTATTTGTCAAGTGCCTCGCTGGAACGATTGGTAATGCTTTTTTGAATTTTTAGTTGTCTCATTCTTGAATGATTTTCTTCTAAATGTTGGCTAAACGCCTGCTATTCAGTGATATAAGTCTAGATCTTTTGATTTTGGCTGCAAAATTAGTATAAAAATCTTAAACTACAAAATTTTTTCGAACTTAAGTTTGTTTTCACTGTCTTTGCTGATACTAATGGTCGTGCCTGATGCCACATCATTGTTGACAATCATTTCAGCTAATTCATCCTCGATATAGTTTTGAATAGCACGTTTCAGCGGACGGGCACCGAATTGCACGTCATACCCGTGTTTGGCAACAAACTGTTTGGCTTCATCGCTGAGTTCCACCTTGATGCCCATTTCTTCAATGCGTTTAAGTAAGCCTTTCAGTTCAATGTCGACAATCCTTTGGATAGCATCCAAATCAAGCTGATCAAATGTGATGATTTCATCAAGACGGTTCAAGAACTCTGGAGAGAACTGTTTCGACAGAGCCTTCTGCACAATAGATCGTGCATGCTCCTTGTCTTTTTCATTCATGTTCAAGCCAAGCTGTCCTGCGTTAAATCCTATTCCACGCCCGAAATCCTTTAATTGGCGAGTACCAGCATTCGAAGTCATGATGATGACTGTGTTACGGAAATCTACGAAACGTCCATTACCGTCAGTAAGTCTTCCTTCGTCTAAGACTTGCAGCAGAAGATTGAAAACATTTCCATGAGCTTTTTCAATCTCGTCGAGCAGCACGATAGAGTAGGGACGGCGGCGCACACGTTCGGTGAGCTGGCCTCCCTCTTCATAGCCAACATAGCCTGGAGGTGCACCAATCAGGCGCGAGACATTAAAGGATTCGGTATATTCACTCATATCAATACGGATGAGCGAATCAGCAGAGCCGAACATGAATTCTGCCAGTTTCTTTGCAAGATATGTCTTACCTACGCCAGTAGGGCCAAGGAACATAAACACTCCGATGGGATGGTTCGGGTCTTTAAGTCCTACGCGATTGCGCTGAATGGCTTTCACCATCTTGTCGATAGCAGCATCTTGCGCAATCACTACATTCTTTAACTCTGCAGCCATGCCTTTCAGACGAATGCCTTCCTTCTCAGCCATGCGCTGCACAGGTACGCCTGTCATCATCGACACTACGTCGGCTATCACATCGGCATCAACTGTTTGGCGGTCTTCCATCGAACCGTTCGACCACTCGTTTCGCATCATGGCTAAGTTAGCTTCCAGCTCTGTCTGCCGGTCTCGATAGCTTGCAGCGAGTTCAAAGTTCTGATTGTGCACAGCCTGTTTCTTCTTGTCAAGCACATGGGCAAGCTCTTTCTCCTTCTCTATGATTTCAGGTGGAATGTGAGCATGAGACAGATGCATGCGCGATCCTGCCTCATCCATTGCGTCGATGGCTTTATCTGGGAATGCCCGATCGGTTATATATCGTCCTGTCAATCTGACACATGCTTCAATTGCATCATCAGTATATTCCACGTGGTGATGATGTTCGTATCTGTTTTTGATGTTTTTCAGAATCTGTATGGTCTCCTCGCTTGTTGTTGGTTCAACCACAACCTTTTGGAAACGGCGCTCCAAGGCTCCGTCCTTTTCTATGGAATTACGATATTCATCAAGCGTTGTAGCTCCGATGCACTGGATTGCCCCGCGGGCCAAAGCTGGCTTCATGATGTTGGCAGCATCCATTGATCCTGGTGCCGAACCTGCACCAATGATGGTATGAATCTCGTCAATAAAGACAATGATGTCAGGGTCCTGCTCAATTTCTTTCAGAAGTGCTCTGATGCGTTCTTCAAACTGTCCACGATATTTAGTGCCTGCCACTATGGCTGTCATGTCCAGTGAAACCAGTCGTTTGTTGAAGAACATGGGTGAAGTTTTATGTTGCGCAATCATTTGGGCGAGTCCTTCCACGATAGCACTCTTACCTACACCGGGTTCTCCAATCAGTATCGGATTGTTCTTCTTTCTGCGGCCTAAGATTTCAACTACACGTTGTATTTCATGTTCGCGTCCTACGACAGGGTCGAGCTTTCCTTCAGCCGCAGCTTGGGTAAGGTCGGTAGAGAAATTGTCCAGTACGGGAGTCTTTGAGTCCTTCTTCTGTTGCGTAGCCGTTGTGCTATTCGAACTGTTCTGAGCTCCATTGTTATTGTTTGAGGATGCAAACTCTTCATCTTCCTCTTCATCGGGAAGACCAATGCCGTTGATAATACTGTCTTCAGATTTTTGCGAGCGCATGAGGCTCAATGCGTCTTCGTAGTTCATGTTGTTGAATTCCAAAATTTGTTTTGCACCATTAGCTGTCTGGTCATGCAGGATGGCCAGTAGCAGATGCTGTTCATCGACTTTTGTTGTGTGTTGCGTGCGTGCTTCGAGAACAGCCAGTTTCAGTATGTTCGAGGCTTTCTCGTTTAGCACCAATTCTCTTGTGTTGATGGGTAGGCCCATTTCATCTTGCCTCACTTTTTGCTCTAATTCTGCTTTTATCGATTGAAGATTCAGTCGCAGTCTGTGAAACACGTCAATTACAGGGCCTTCTTTCATACGCATGATACCTAAAAGCAAGTGCTCAGGGCCTACTGATGAGCAGGCCAGTCGAGCAGCTTCCTCGCGGCTGTATGCAAGTATTTCAGAAACTCTTGGTGAAAATTGACTTGACATTAATAATCCTTTCTACCTTTATAAAAACTATTCTTCAATAACGAAATTGCAAAAGTCGTGCCAATTTGAAAAATCAGGGCGCAGTCCTGCCTTTGTATCGGAATGCGCCCTGACAAATGGAATGTTAATTCTTGAAGCAAATCTATGGAATCAGCAACTAAATGCCGAGTTTCTTACGAATGTCCTTGGGGATGGCATTCTTGTTCACGAGGAAGTCCATCGTGTTTGCTGCGATGAAAGTCTTGGTCATATACCAGATGCCTTTGTAGTCACCGCTTTCACCCCAAGAGTTCTTCACCATATAATATTCCTTGCCGTTTTGATCTTTAGCTACACCATAGATTAGCATGCCATGATCGTCGGTCAGTTCCCAGTTGTCGAAACGCTCCTGGCGCATTTCCTGTGTAGGAACGATTTCTGGTACGTTTACGCCCAGCGAATCGATGACATCACGCTTCTTTGCTGGAGCCAGTTTCAGCCAGCGGGCCATGTCACTTCCGCGAAGACTCTGAGTCGCTTTTCCGTCAACGGCGTATGCCAGGCCTGAGCGAGTGAATCCGTCTTCTGAAACGTCGCCACCCCATGCGATAGTATAGCCCTTTTCAATGGCATTGTCAATCACCTGCATCATTTCATCCATAGGCAGGTTGTAGCTGAGGGGGAAGCGCCAGTTGTCCTGCACCTCAACAGCAAATGCTGTATAGAAAGGATGGTGTGTGTAGCTGGTGATGCTTACATAGTCATCGAGATTGATACCGAGGCTTTTTACAAAAGTCTTCGGAGTGTATTTCTTGCCCTCATACATGAATTCTTCAGGACATTTGCCTAAATAAGCATCGAGGATACCCTGAAGACCGGCTTTCCACTGGTTCGAGATTTTCTTGGCCGTGCTCTTCGAGATAGCAGCCACGTATGGTTCGAGCAAAGCGAAGAACTCATTGAAGTTGTTGAGTGAGTCGCCATACAGCGAGCCAGGGAAAGGCATAGCTTCTTCCGGGCAGATGCCATGAGCCTTGAGCGTTGCCAAAACGTCTTCAGCCGAACCGCCTTGTGAGAACTGGCAGTCACCGTGATAGCGAACCACCTGAATGGCGCGTTCCATATAGGTCTTGTTGGCTACGAAAGATTCGCAGAGGTCATAGGTCTTGCCTGTAGCCTTTAGAATTTCTGCCTCGAAGAACGACAGCGTAGAGTAGTCCCAGCAGGTGCCTGAGCGGTTCTGGTCTTTGATGCTTGTAATCGGATTTTCTTTGATTGTGGTAAATACCGGCTTGTTCGACGCAGCAGAATCCTTCTTCTCTTCTGCCTGTGCATTGAAGGTCATCATGGCCAGCAATGCAAAAAGGAATAGTTTTTTCATTGTGATTATTTTGTTAAATATTTATTGTTCTCCATGAACTCCTCCAGTTCTGCTGGATGATAAGGAATGCGCTTGGTGCCGAGGAAGCGGCATCCCTCCTTCGTAATGAGCAGGTCGTCTTCTATTCGGATTCCACCAAAGTCCTTATATGTCTCAAGTTTTTCATAATTGATGAATTCCTTGCAATGTCCTTTCGCGTGCCAGTCGTCGATAAGGGCAGGAATGAAATAAATGCCCGGCTCGTCTGTCACTACGAAACCTTCTTGCAGGCGGCGGCCCATGCGCAGGCAATTTGTTCCGAACTGTTCCAGATTGGGCCTTGTCTCTTCATCGAAACCGACATAAATCTGTCCTAATCCTTCCATATCGTGTACGTCCATTCCCATCATGTGGCCTAATCCGTGAGGGAAGAACATGGCATGAGCTCCTGCTCGTACAGCCTCTTCAGTATCTCCCTTCATCAGCCCCAGGTCTTTCAGCCGTTCCGTCATCAGTCGGCATACGGCAAAGTGAATGTCGGCATATTTCACGCCTGGCTTTGCTATGTCGAGTACATAGTCGTGACATGCTTCTACAATCGAATAGATTTCAAGCTGACGCTGGTCGAACTTTCCTGTGACAGGCATCGTACGAGTATTGTCTGAACAATAGTCATCCAATTCGCATCCTGCATCGCAAATAACCAGTCTGCCTGCCTCAAGCATAGCATCTGATGGACTGCCGTGCATGATTTCGCCATGCTGTGAGAAGATGGTACCAAAGCCTACTCCTTGGGAAAGTGATCGAGCCACACCGTCAACCTGGCCACTAACGAATCGCTCTGTGACATTAGGTCTGATCAGGATCTGAGCCGTTGTGTGCATCGCGTAGCCCACGTCGCAAGCGCGATCAAGAGCAGCAATTTCCTGAGCCTCTTTAGTAGAGCGCTGCGCCACCACTGCCTTGATCAGCTTCAGTGAAGCCGATTCTTTCTGTTGGTTGGGATGAATGCCCAGCAGATCCATTATCTGAATCATTGTGTCGTGACGATAGGGGGGCAGAAAGTGGATGGGGCGCCTTTGGCGCAGGGCTTCGTTGCAAGTGACTTTCAGCTCTTTCATCGGAGCGACTTTTGCTACGCCCACTTCGGCTGCAAGGTCGGCTACCGAGGGAGTGAAGCCCATCCATACGATGTCTTCTACGTCGATATCATCGCCGAAGAGAGTTTCTGTATTGTTGTCAATATCGATTACTCCTACAAGCCCATCACGATGTTGTCCGAAGTAATAGATGAAAGAAGAGTCTTGACGCATCGGAGCATAACTGTTGGCTGGATAGTTGGCAGGTGCTTCGTTGTTTCCGAAAAGGATGACAAGACCGTCTCCTACGAGAGCACGCAACTTGGCTCTACGTTCTAAGTAAGTGTCTTTCTTAAACATTGTCTATGATGTATTTGAATTGTTTCTTTTGTGCAGATTCTGCAAAAGTACGAAACATTATCGAATCCTGCAAAAGTTTTTGCTTTTATTATAAATAGGTATCAGCTACAACTCCTTATCTGTCCATTTTAACTGCCAAAAAGCGACAGCTGCTGCAGCTGCAACATTGAGAGAATCAACCTGATGCGACATGGGAATACGTGCCACATAGTCAGCATCGGCAATGATTTCCTTGGGCAGTCCGTCGCCTTCGGTTCCCATGATGATAGCCAGCCGTTCTTCTTGCATCAACTGTGGATCGTCTATGGAAAGCGACTGGTCTGTTAGTGCCATTGCAACCGTCTTGAAGTTTTCTTCTTGTAGGTCGTTGAGCGAATTGTCTATCCAAGTCCATGGAACGAGAAACACAGAGCCCATTGATACTCGAATCGACCGTCGGTTGAGCGGATCGCAAGAATCATGTGTGAGAAGCACCGCATCAATGCCCAACGCTGCTGCCGAGCGGAATATGGCTCCGATGTTTGTCGAATCTACCACACCTTTTATGATGACGATGCGATGTGTATTTTTGCAGACAGCACTAACCGGTGGCAGAGGCTTGCGCTTCATGGCACAGAGCACTCCTCTTGTTAAGGTGTATCCTGTAAGGGCCTCTAAAATGTTGCGTGATCCAGTGTAAATAGGGATTTCGCCACAATCTTCGATGATAGATGCGGCATCTCCTGCAATATGCTTTCTTTCACAGAGGAGTGAGATGGGCGTATATCCGGCATTCAGCGCTACACGAATCACCTTTGGACTTTCTGCGATAAACAGTCCTTCTTCAGCTATCTCGTTAGCATGAAGCAATTGAGCCTCAGTCAATTTGGCATAAGGAGATAGTTCTGGTAGGTTGATTGAGGTGATTTCTTTGATATCCATGATTAGTGCCGTTTAATGGAGAAGTAGCCCATACGGTGAGTAACGCCTTTCTTGTCAAGAGTGCGCCACTGATAAATGCCTTCGTTGAGCATGGATGTGTTTATCTGCTTCTTGTATGGGCATACCGTTACGGTTTGTCTCGCTAATGTTTCAATGACGATAAAGTCGGCATTGAGGGTGCTCGGCTTTGAGGGTAGAGAAAGGTATTGGTCAACAATCGGAATCATTGTCGAAGAAGACTGTGGGGCTCCATGAGGCTCGTGCAGACATATTTGTGTTGCGCGGCTTTCATTTCCATATCTGTCCTGTGCTGTAATTGCGTAGTTCACAGGATGTTTTATGTCTATCATTAAACTGTTTTCCGTAAGTCTTGTTGCTATTAGGTTTTCTGACTTTGTGACGTCAACGGGATATTGTTCGGAGGCATAGACATTATAGACCAATCGGTTCTGTGGGTTGATAGGAACGTCAGTCCAAGACAAAACGCCCTCATTGCTGATTCCTTTTAATACGGGTTGGTCAGGCAGTTTTCGTGAAAGCCAGTTCATGGGAGGTATGAGTGCTGGAAACTTATTGAAATCCTTTGTCCAGTCATAGACGCCTTTCACATTGTCAAGAAGATATTTTACACGAAAGAAACAATGCCCCATTCCCAGTTCTCGGATAACGTTCATCTGGCGTGTCACAACATCACTTGTCCATCGTCCCTCACGTGGATCTAAGAAGTAGATGCCAAGCCCTGGGACAACGATACGTCCGTAGGAATGTTCTTGCCAGTCGAGGGCAAATGGATAAAAATGATTATCTCTGAAATACATCATAGGGAAGAGTGCGTCCATGATGCCCTCATTCAACCATTGCTGGGCATCCTGGCAGACCGTTGTCCTGGCATTCCAGCCATTTGAGCGATAACGTGTCAGGTCGTCATGTTTGCCTATTGGTGAACAGCTGAGCATTACCCAAGGCTTGCTGCTTTTTATTTCTTTGTGAATAGCGCGTACTATTTGTGTGATATTGGCTCGTCCCTTCGACTTTGGCACCTTGATTTTCCAGGTCTCAGGATAGCGAATGTAGTCTAAGTGTATGCCGTCAACATCGTAGTTGTCAACAATCTCTTTGCATATTTTTGCCAAGTATTCTGCCGTTTTGGGCGATTCTGGATTCATGTAGCCGTCTTCGCCAATGCGTTTCACCATGTTGGGGTGTTTTTTATTCAGTTGAGCACATCCCAGCTTTTTCCATTTCCCGATGGGAATCGTGACGACCCAGGCATGAAGCTGTAGTCCGCGTTTGTGACATTCCTCAATGGCAAACTCCAGCGGATCGTAACCTGGCGCTTTCCCAGCTCTGCCTGTTATACAGTCGTCCCAAGGCTCGAAAGCAGAAGGGTAAATGACTGTGCCTCTTATGCGTGTCTGAAGGAAAATGGTATTGATGCCTGCCTCCTTCAAACGGTCAAGCATGTCGCACAATTCGGCTTTCTGAACATTGATACTGTGGGAACGGGGCCAGTCAATTCCGCCTATCGTTGTAAGCCAGACGGCTCTTATCTCGTACTTGGGCGATTGCTCTGTTGATAATGTCTGTGCCGATGTGCTGACCGCACAACTGAATGCGAGTATTGAAAGCAAGCAGCCGAAAATGATTTTCTTCATATCTTTAATTTGTTTGCAAAATTAATTAATTTATGATGAAAATACAATAATTTTCTTCCTCTTGCACTCATTTTTCAATATATTTAATTACTTTTGCATGACTAATAGGCATTATCCTAATTACCATATTTCATTTTTATGATTACATTTGTTGTAAGTCTTATCGCCCTATTTCTTGGGTATTTCTTTTATGGGCGCTTTGTCGATCGTGTTTTCGGCCCTGATGGCAGACAAACGCCTGCTGTAGCAAAAGCTGACGGAATTGATTTTGTCGCATTGCCTTCGTGGAAGGTCTTTATGATTCAATTCTTGAACATTGCCGGTACTGGCCCTATCTTTGGAGCCATTATGGGAGCCAAGTTCGGCCCTGTGGCTTATTTGTGGATAGTCTTTGGCTGTATCTTTGCTGGCGCTGTTCACGATTATTTGGTGGGCATGCTTTCTATGCGTAATGGTGGTGCCAGCTGCCCAGAACTGGTAGGAAAGTATCTGGGCGAGGGAGCTCGGAAGGTGATGCTCGTGTTCGCGGTCATTTTGCTGCTGATGGTTGGCACGGTGTTTGTGTTCAGTCCAGCCACCATTCTGGAGACCTATGGAGGCTCTGCTATGATGTGGGTCATCATCATCTTCCTTTATTATATTATGGCGACCATGTTGCCTATTGATAAAGTCATAGGCCGTTTCTATCCTATCTTTGCTTTCTCGTTGCTGTTTATGGCTGCAGGACTGATGGTGGTGCTTTTCGTGAAGTGGCCTCAGTTGCCTGAATTATGGGATCATTTGGAGAATATGGGCATGCAGGCCGACAGCTCATTTACTGATCAGGTGTTTCCTTGTCTGTTCATTACCATTGCATGTGGTGCTTTGAGTGGTTTCCATGCTACGCAGAGCCCGTTGATGGCTCGTTGCTTGCAGAGTGAGAAGCAGGGGCGTCCTGTTTTCTACGGTTCCATGATTACTGAAGGCATTGTAGCATTGGTTTGGGCTACCGTCTCCATGTATTTCTTCTATGGTGAGCCTGCTCCCGGCTATGCACTCATTGAGGCAGAAGGCAATAACGGATTCCTGACCAAGGAACCTGCGTTAGTCACCATTATATGCAACGATTGGCTGGGCATTGTGGGCGGCATCTTGGCTGTGCTTGGTGTTGTTGCTGCTCCTATCACCAGTGGTGATACCGCTTTCCGTTCGGCTCGTCTGATTATTGCAGAGGCTTTCGGTATTGAGCAGAAGCCCATTGTCAAGCGATTGCTTGTATGCGTGCCTTTGTTCCTTGCTTCGATGGCATTGCTGGTTTGGCAGATAAATGATGCCAACGGCTTCAGAACCATCTGGCAATATTTCGGTTGGAGCAATCAGACCCTCTCCGTCATCATGCTTTGGGCCGTTACAGTCTATCTGGTTCGTGAGAAGAAAGCCTTTATCATCACGCTGATTCCCGCGCTCTTTATGACAACGGTATGTTCAACTTATCTGTTCATTTCCAAGCAGGCATTCCATCTTCCAGAATCCATCGCCTATTCTCTGGGAGGTCTGTGTTTCCTGATTGCACTTGTATGGTTTATTCTGTGGTATCGAAAAGAAACAAAGAAAATGACTGATATTTAATTTTTAATGTCTTAAAATATGAATAAGAAAATCTTTTTATTGCTTGCTGCATTGACGATGTCATTGACCTCTTTTGCTCAGTTTGAAAAAGGAAAGAAGTATCTCAGTGCCACTGTTTCAGGCCTGAACGTGCATTATTCTGGTGCTGAGAAGTGGCAGTTTGGCATAGCTGCCAGAGGCGGTTATATGCTTGCTGACAACTGGTTGGCTATGGGCATTTTTGACTATTCATTCCAGCAGAATGGTCCCAAGTCGCTATCGGTCGGTGCAGCTGCCCGATATTATGTCATTCAGAACGGGCTCTATCTTGGGGCTGGTGTGAACTATTCGCATCGTTGTGCATCTGGTGAAAAAATCAATGACGTGGTGCCCAACATACACATTGGTTATGCTTTCTTCGTAAGCAAGACTGTGACGATTGAGCCCGAGCTCTATTACAATCAAAGTCTGAAGAGCCATAGTGACTACAGTGATGTAGGCTTCCGCATCGGTATTGGAATATATCTTGATCAACTATTTCCTAAATTATAAATAATTATGTTATCTGTAAATGAACTGGTCGACAGATTGATAGATTTGTCGTTTGCCGAAGATATTGGTGATGGTGATCACACCACTTTGTGTTGCATTCCCGAAGATGCAATGGGTAAGTCACATCTGCTTATTAAGGAAGATGGCATCCTTGCTGGCGTAGAGATTGCAAAGGAGGTATTCAGACGCTTCGATCCTGAGATGAAGGTTGAGGTACTCATGCCCGATGGAAGCCGTGTGAAGAAAGGCGATATTGCCATGATTGTGAGCGGAAGGGTTCGCTCGTTGCTCCAGACCGAGCGTCTCATGCTGAACATCATGCAGCGCATGAGTGGCATTGCCACCATGACCGACCGATACGTGAAACGTCTGGAGGGTACTGGAACACGTGTGTTAGACACTCGCAAGACTACACCAGGCATGCGCATGCTGGAGAAGCAGGCCGTGAAGATAGGGGGAGGCTGCAATCATCGCATCGGTCTGTTCGACATGATTCTGCTGAAGGATAATCATGTTGACTTTGCTGGTGGCATTGTGAACGCTATTGACCGTTGTCACGCTTATTTGAAGGAAAAGCACCTCGACTTGAAGATTGAGATTGAAGTGCGTTCGTTCGACGAGCTGCAGCAAGTACTTGACCACGGAGGTGTCGACCGCATTATGCTCGACAATTTCTCTGTAGCCGATACGAAGAAGGCTGTCGACATCATTGCCCACCGCTATGAAACCGAGTCGTCTGGCGGTATCACCTTCGACACGATTCGTGACTACGCCGAACAGGGTGTCGATTTCATCTCGGTAGGGGCATTGACCCATAGCGTGAAAGGTCTTGACATGAGTTTTAAGGCTTGCTGATATGAAAAAAGCATTAGTCGCATTCATGGCACTCCTGAGTTTCACAACAGGTGATGCCTGCACGAACTTCATTGTGGGCAAGAAAGCCTCAAGGGACGGTTCGGTCATTTGCACCTATAATGCCGATGATTACGGCATGTTCATGGGGCTCTGCCATTATCCTGCTGCAAAGCATGCAAAGGGCGAGAAACGGAAAATCTACGACTGGGACACCAATCAGTATCATGGCGAGATTGCAGAAGCTGAAGAGACTTATAATGTGATTGGCAATATCAACGAATGGCAGGTTACGATAGGCGAGACCACCTTTGGCGGTCGTGAGGAGATGGTCGATACAACGGGCATCATCGACTACGGTTCGCTCATTTATATTGCCTTGCAACGCTCGAAGACGGCACGCGAAGCCATTTCGGTGATGACCTCTCTGGTTGAAGAGTATGGATATAATTCTGAGGGCGAGTCCTTCACGATTTGCGACCCCAATGAAGCTTGGATCATGGAGATGATGGGATGCGGCAGCGACCGTAAGCTGTCGAAGGAACGCACCGTATGGGTAGCCGTCCGAATACCTGACGATGCCATCAGTGGTCATGCCAACCAGAGCCGCATCAGTCGTTTCAACATGAAGGACAAGCAGAACGTGCTTTTCTCGCCGAATGTGGTGAAGTATGCCAAGCAGATGAAGTGGTTCGACGGTAAAGACGAGGACTTCTCGTTCTGCAACACCTACGCCTTCCCCGACTTCTCTGGTCGCCGCATCTGCGATGCTCGTGTGTGGAGCTTCTTCAACCGTTTTGCTGACGGAATGGATCGTTATCTTCCTTGGGCTGAAGGCCATCAGAAAGATGCTGAGCCGATGCCGCTTTGGGTGATTCCAAACAAAAAGCTCTCTGTGGCTGACGTTGAAATGGCGATGCGTGACCACTATGAAGACACTCCTTTTGCGCTCGATAGTGATATAGGTGGCGGAATATGGCAGATGCCTTACCGTCCTACACCTCTTTATTATGAGGTCGATGGCAAGAAGTATTTCAACGAGCGTCCTACCTCTACGCAACAGTCGTCATTCTCCTACGTCTCGCAGATGCGTTCCTGGTTGCCGCGCGAGATAGGTGGCATCCTGTGGTTCGGCAATGACGATGGCAATATGGTTCCTTATACGCCTGTTTATTGCTGCGCTACTGAGTCTCCCCGTCCTTACAATACGCCGCAGGCCGATGCGCTTCAATTCTCGATGGAGAATGCCTACTGGGTGCAGAACTGGGTGAGTAATATGGTCTATCCGCGCTATTCACTGATGTTCCCCACGTTGCAGGAGAAGCGCGACTCGCTTGACAAGTCGTATTTCATGGCTCAGAAAGAAGTGGAAGACCGTGCGCTGCAGTTAGATGGTGATGCTCGGGTGAAGTTTCTCACGGCATATTCAGCAGATAAGGCAAACCAGATGCTGAGTGTGTGGAAAGAACTGGCCACCCACTTGATTGTGAAGTACAACGACATGATTGTGAAGCCTGAGCAGGATGGCAAATTCAAGCTTACACCTGAAGGACTTGGTGCGCGTGTCGTTCGTCCTGGCTATCCCAAGAAGTTTGCAAGAGCTCTTGTCAAGCAGACAGGAAAAAAGTTTGAATTGACAAATGAGTGATATTTTATCGTTTCCAATTAGTTAGTAGGAAAGTAGGAAAGTAGGAAAGTGGACATTAATAGATATTTGAGGCTGTAATGAAGAAAAATCACCATCATATATTAATACTTAATTTAATAATTATAATCATTATTTAAATATTTATTTATTTAATATTATATTATTATAAATAGAAAAAAAAGAAAAAAACTGGTACTATGAATGTCGTACTTCTGCCTCCAAAATACATTAATGTCCACTTTCCTACTTTCCTACTTTTTCCTGCATTTCCCATCTAAGCGTATCTAAATGCATAGGACAGCCCGTTGGATGCATTTAACAAGCCGTTAGATGCATCGGACGAAAAAAGCGAGAAACTGAGAGAGTCAAAAATGAAATCCTTGGCGAAGCAATATCACCCAACATGAAATGCTGAGAACCTCTTCGTTACGCTTCGAGAATCTCGTCAGAAAAATCTTTCAAACCACAAAAGATTTACATAGGAATTTTATCTGAACGAATCAGTCAGCAGTTTGATTTCTACCTGCGGACTGATTCGTTCATAAAGGATGTTATAAACGGCATCCAAGATGGGCATGTTCACGTGATGGTGGCGGTTGATTTCCTTCATGCACTTCGTGCCGAAGTAGCCTTCAGCAATCATTTCCATTTCCATCTGAGCTGACTTCACCGAATAGCCTTTGCCAATCATCGTGCCGAATACGCGGTTGCGCGAGAAATTACTATATCCCGTCACGAGCAGGTCACCTAAGTAAACAGAATCGTAAACGTTATGAACTGGCTGCTTCTCGTCGGAAATAGGACGGACGGCATTCATGAAGCGGTCCATTTCCTGTACGGCATTTGACATGAGAACGGCTTGGAAGTTGTCGCCAAACTTCAGTCCTGAGCAGATGCCGGCAGCGATGGCATAGACGTTCTTCAGTACTGACGAATACTCAATGCCAACGACATCGGTCGAGGTCTTCGTCTTGATGAAGTTACTTGTCAGCACATCGGCAAAGGCTTGCGCTTTCGTACTGTCGGCACAGGCCACTGTGAGGTAGCTCAGTCTTTCGAGTGCCACTTCTTCAGCGTGTGATGGTCCGCCCAGACAAGCCAGGTTCTCGTATGGCACGTCAAACACCTGATGGAAGTATTCCGAGCAAATCAGGTTCTCGTCAGGCACTATGCCTTTGATGGCTGTGATGATGAATTTGTCTTTCAGCCGTGTCTTCAGTCTTCGCAGATGATTCTTCAGATAGGGCGAAGGCACCACGAACACCAGTGTGTCATACAGTTGTACAATCTGGTTGAGATCGCTGCTGAAGTATATTTCGTCCAAGTTGAAATGTACACTGCTCAGATAGGTAGGGTTGTGACCCAAGCGACTGAAGTCGGCTATCTGGTCGTCGCGTCGCATGTACCACCCTATGTGATGCGTGTGTTGCACCACAATCTTGGCAATGGCCGTTGCCCAGGAACCTCCTCCTATGATTGCTATCTTACCGCAGTTGTACATACTCTTTGGGGCTTGTGAGTCTAATGGGTCTGATGAGTTTTATGGGACTTTATTGTGCTTTGTCAATCCATCCCTGAACTTCGTCCACTGAAGGCTTTTGCAGTTCGAGCTTGAATTTCTTCACGATCTCGCCTATCTTCTGCTGCAATCCTTGTGCTTTCTCGTTCTTGATGTCCTGGATGAGGTAGAACCCGGCTTTGCGCAGCACATAGACCCAGTCTTCAGCCACACCGATGGCAGCCCATTCTTGTATGCTACTTTGCGGAGCCTTCTTCTCGGGCTTCATTTGGGGGAACAACATTACCTCACCGATGGCGAACTTGCCAGTGAGCAGCATCACCAGACGGTCTATGCCGATGCCGATGCCGAAAGTGGGAGGCATGCCATATTGCAGGGCGCGCAGGAAGTCGTGGTCGATGATCATCGCCTCGTCGTCACCCTTCTCGCTGAGTCGCATCTGCTCCTTGAAGCGCTCCTCCTGGTCAATGGGGTCGTTGAGCTCTGAGTAGGCATTGGCCAGCTCCTTACCGTTCACCATCAGCTCAAAGCGCTCAGTGAGTCCTGGCTTAGAGCGATGCATCTTGGTCAGAGGCGACATCTCTACGGGATAGTCGGTGATGAAGGTGGGCTGGATGAAAGTACCCTCGCAGAACTCACCGAAGAGCTCATCGATCAGCTTGCCCTTGCCCATGGTCTCGTCAACCTCCATGCCTTTCGACTGGCAGAAGGCGCGAATCTCTTCTTCGCTCTTGCCGTCGCAGTCAAAGCCCGTATTCTCCTTGATGGCATCGAGGATAGGCAGACGGCGGAAGGGAGCCTTGAATGAGATGACCTTTCCGTCAATCTCTACCTCGGGCTTTCCGTTGACGGCAGTACAGATCTGCTCCAGCATATTCTCTGTGAAGGTCATGCCCCAAAGCAGGTCTTTATAGCTCACGTAGAGCTCCATGCAGGTGAACTCGGGATTGTGGGTCTTGTCCATGCCCTCATTGCGGAAGTTCTTGCCCATCTCATACACGCCCTCGAATCCTCCTACGATGAGGCGCTTCAGGTAGAGCTCGGTGGCAATACGCATGTACATGTCTTGGTTCAGCGCATTGAAATGAGTGATGAACGGACGTGCCGAAGCACCGCCTGCTATGTTCTGCAGGATGGGTGTGTCCACTTCCGTATAGCCTGCCTCGTCGAGGATGCGGCGCATGGTGCGTATGATGGTGGCACGCTTCAGGAACGTGTCCTTCACGCCGGCATTCACCACCAGGTCAACGTAGCGCTGGCGGTAGCGCAGCTCGGGGTCGTCAAAAGCATCGTACACCTTGCCGTCGGCATCGGTTTTCACCACGGGCAGCGGCTTTAGGCTCTTGCTGAGCACTGTCATTTCCAGTACGTGAACGCTGATCTCGCCCGTCTTCGTGCGGAATGCATAGCCTTTCACACCGATAAAGTCGCCCAGGTCGAGCAATTTCTTGAATACTATATTATATAGGTCTTTGTTCTCACCCGGACAGATGGCATCGCGCTGTACGTAAATCTGAATGCGGCCCTTCGAATCCTGCAGCTTGGCAAAGGCGGCCTTTCCCATGATGCTCTTGCTCATAATGCGTCCGGCAATGCTCACCACGCGGCTGTTTTCTGGTGTAGCCGTCTCTCTCACATCGTTGCCTTCTTCATCTTTGCCGATGACGGGCAAGTCTACGAAGTTGTTGACGATGTCGTCACTCCATGCCGTAACTGGATATTCCGCAGCGGGGTAGGGGTCTATGCCCATTTTGCGGAGCTCGTCAAGCGACTGCCGACGAAGAATCTCTTGCTCACTAAGTTCTAAAACGTTCATGTCTATTTTGTAATATATTCTATGTCAGTTTGCAATTGTCGTTGCAAAAGTACAAAAAAAATGTGATGGCGAAAAGAATGATTCCTTAAATAATCTATAATATGCTCGAAAAGTTGTAACTTTGCATGCTGTTATGAGTTACTTAGGCGAAATTATCTCACTATTTGTAGCCTTTTCGTGGACGCTTGCTGCTCTCTCCAGCGAGATAGGCAGCCGCAGGTTGGGCGTGTTCGTGATGAATGTTTGGCGCATGGCGCTCACCCTGCTCTTGTCAGCTCTTTTTATGTGGGCTACAATGGGCAGTCCGTGGCCTGTTTATGCCAGTCAGTCCACTTGGCTGTGGCTGCTGGCTTCGGGATTGGTGGGCTATTTCTTCGGCGACTGGTGTCTGTTTAATTGCTATCTCACTATCGGTTCGCGCTACGGTCAGTTGTTCATGACGCTTGCCCCCATGTTCACGGCTCTTTTCGCATGGATGATGTTGGGGCAGCAGTTGTCCTTCAATGCTCTGTTGGCTATGGCTGTCACCTTGTCAGGCATTGTCATATCTGTTCTCGGTCATGACGCCCAGCATCACATCTCTGTGAACCTTCCCATGAAAGGTGTGTTCTATGGTATCGGAGCCGGGTTGGGACAAGGCGTGGGCTTGGTTCTGAGCAAGATTGGTGTCGATCGCTATATGGCTGATGTGCCTGCCGACGTGCTGCCCTCTGTTGTCGATTACCTGCCGTTTGCCTCCAATGCTATCCGTTGTGTGGCTGGCCTTGTTTGCTTCTCGGGATGGCTTGTCCTGAGCGGAAAGGGCGGCACCTTTCTGCCAAGTGTGAGTGACCGCATAGGCCTTACAGCCATGATGGTGGCAGTATTCTCCGGGCCTTTCATCGGTGTAGGCTTCTCCTTGATGGCTGTTCAGTACACTGCTGCAGGCATAGCCAGTACAATCATGGCAACAACGCCCATTCTTATTCTGTTGCCATCACGGTGGCTGTTCCGTCAACCCATCACGCTTCGCAATGTCATAGGAGCTGTCGTTTCCGTCTTTGGCGTTTCGCTGTTCTTCCTTTTGTGATACAAGCCTTCGCGTTGTATTGCGACGAAGTCCAACGACTAAAATCTTAATTCTTTGTAAAAACATAAAAATGTGTAGAAGTATGTCGATTAATTCGCAAAAAATACTTACTTTTGCATGACCAAACAGGCAGAGGAGGAAGCTGGCACTCATCTCTTCTGTCTGTAGTGATTGAGACAGTAAATTGATTATAAATTCAGAAGGTTGATTTCTTTTAATTTTAATGTTCGTGCATGCGAGCGAATGTATTGATTGAATTGACTAGATAGTAGATGACGCTTTTTTATGGCTAAGAAGAAAAAGGAAACAGAACCGAAACCTTCGTTTATGGAGTCGATCGGATTTATCAATTTTTTCCAAAATGAGAAATTGAAGTTTTTTATTGGCTTGCTGTTCTTCGCAGTGGCTTTCTATTTCGTACTCTCGTTTATCTCGTTCTTTGCAAGCGGCTATGCCGACCAAAGCTATATTGAGAATCTCAGAGAGGGCGAGCTGGCCAACGAGAAACATATATTTGATAACTACTGTGGCTCGCTGGGCGCTTATACGGCCTATTTCTTCATCAACCGCTGCTTCGGACTCCCAGCATTCATCATTCCGCTGTTCCTGTTCATGGTCTCTTTTCACCTCATGAAAGCCTACAGGGTGAATATCTGGAAGTGGTTCTTCTGCCTGGCAATCATCATGATATGGAGCTCAGTAGCTATGGCAAAGTTCCTGTCACCAGTCTTCGCAGACAGCCATTTCTGCCCAGGTGGCGATCACGGATTGAACATCTGCCAGACGATAGAAGGCTATGTGGGCGCACCGGGCTTGGTGGCCATCCTTGCCCTGATAGCCCTCGCTTTCTTAATCTACATCAGTACAGCCACCATCGTGTTTATTCGCAAAGTGCTCAATCCATCGAAGATTATTGACCGCATCAAGTTCAAGGTGGTGGACACCTCGAAGGAAGAGGTGGCACCCGAGGATAGCTATGAGAATCGTATTCAGACACAGGACGACCCGCTGGTGTTCGACAATCCCGAGACGCAGACAGTAGAGTTTGACCATCACCCCCAGTTCGGAGTAGATGATGACGAGAAGGATGACGAAGAAAAGGAAGCCCCCTCTGAATCCACTAAAGAGACACAGCACGACGACAAGACCGAGCCGTCAGACAAAGACCTGAACATGGACATTGAGGTAGCGGAAGGCGACGAGACTGCCGACGCATCGAAGCCTGTAGCCGAAAACGAGCTGTCGATGGAACCGTACGATCCGAAGCGCGATTTGGAAAACTACCGTTATCCCACACTTGACTTGCTGAAGACCTACGAGACCGACGGGAAACCCTATATCGATATGGCAGAGCAGACGGCTAACAAGAACCGCATCGTGGAGGTGCTACGCAACTTCGGTATTGAGATCTCAAGCATCAAGGCTACCGTCGGACCGACCATCACGCTTTACGAAATCACCCCAGCACAGGGAGTGCGCATATCGAAGATTCGCAATCTGGAAGACGATATTGCACTCAGCCTGAAGGCACTGGGCATTCGAATTATTGCGCCCATCCCAGGTAAGGGCACCATCGGTATCGAAGTGCCAAATGCCAAACCCAATGTGGTCTCGATGGAATCGGTGCTGAACTCAAAAAAGTTCCAGGAAACGACAATGGATCTGCCCTGTGCTATGGGTAAGACCATCACCAACGAAGTGTTCATGTTCGACCTCGCAAAGGCTCCACACCTGCTCGTCGCTGGCGCAACAGGTCAGGGTAAGTCGGTAGGCCTGAACGCCATACTCACCTCGCTGCTCTACAAGAAGCATCCGGCTGAGATGAAAATCGTGCTGGTTGACCCCAAGATGGTTGAGTTCAGCGTCTATAAGAACATCGACAAGCACTTCCTTGCCTGTCTGCCAGAAGAAACTGACAATCCCATCATCACCGACACATCGAAGGTGGTACGCACACTGCAGAGCCTCTGCGTGGAAATGGATGCTCGCTACGAACTGCTGATGGCTGCCGGCGAGCGCAACATCAAGGACTACAACCGTAAGTTCATGGCACGTAAGCTGAATCCAGAGAAAGGCCACAAGTTCATGCCTTACATCGTAGTCGTGATAGACGAGTATGGCGACCTCATCATGACGGCTGGCAAAGAGATTGAGCTCCCTATCGCACGTATCGCACAGAAGGCACGTGCCGTAGGTATTCACATGATCATCGCCACGCAGCGTCCTACCACCAATATCATTACGGGTACAATCAAGGCAAACTTCCCTGCACGTATCGCATTCAAGGTGAGCCAGGGCATTGACTCGAAGACCATTCTCGACCGAATGGGGGCACAACAGCTCATCGGACGTGGCGATATGCTCTACTTGCTGGGCAACGACCCCATCCGCGTGCAGTGCGCCTTCGTTGACACACCCGAGGTAGTGGATATCAACAACTTCATTGCTTCACAGCAGGGCTACCTGACTCCGTTCGAACTACCCGAACCAGCCGTTGAGAGCAGTGAGGATATGGGGGGCGGCTCAGCTGACGTAGATCTTACTCACCTCGACCCGATGTTCGAGGATGCTGCCCGACTGATAGTTCAGAGCGGTAGCGGCTCAACCAGCCTCATCCAGCGCAAATTCTCTATCGGATACAACCGTGCAGGCCGACTCATGGACCTGATGGAAAAGGCTGGAGTGGTAGGAGCTGCTCATGGTAGCAAACCGCGCGAAGTGCTCATACAAGACGAGCTGAGCCTGGAGCAACTCCTCAGTTCGTTAAGACATTAATCAAACAACTTTTAAAAAACACCGATTATGAATACAAAATCATTTGTGATAGCACTGCTGGCACTGATGGCACAGTTGACGATGAGTAGTGCCCAGGATGTGCGCACAGTGCTCGACAAGTGTGCGGCAACTGTGAGTGCCAAGGAAGGCATAAGCGCCTCGTTCCGAATGGAGAGTGCCCAATACGGAAATGCCAGCGGTACCATCAAGGTGAAAGGCAAGAAGTTTCATGCATCGACCGCTGTAGCAACAATGTGGTTCGATGGCAAGACGCAGTGGACCTACCTGAACAGCAACAATGAGGTGAGCGTCACCACCCCGACCGAAGCACAGTTGCAGGCCCTCAATCCCTACAACTTTATTAATATGTATAAGTCGGGATTCAAGAGCAATATGACGACCAATGCGTCATCATATAACGTGCACCTGACCGCTGAGAATGCCAATCGGAAGATTCAGGAGGTCTTTATCACCATCGACAAGAAGACGTTCTCGCCTTCCGAAGTGAAAATGAGGCAAGGCTCGAAATGGACAACCTTTACCATCAGTGACTTCAAAGCTGTGACACTTGCTGACGCAGAATTTTCCTTCAACCCGAAAGACTTCCCCACGGCTGAGGTCATTGACCTGCGATGAGCCCCCACGACTAATGCCATGAATGCTTTTACGCTTTTCCGTCTGCTAAGGAGAAACAACAATTTGGGATTCCGCCGTTCGCCAGCCTACGAACAGAGCTTGGTGGCTAAGGTCCTGATGGGCATAGGCGCCTGCTTCTTCGTGCTCTATCTCATCATCTATGGCACCATGTTTGGTTCCATTGCGTCAAGTGAGCAGGAACCAGGATTCCTGATTACCATTTTCCCCATTCTCATGCTCGTAGATTTCGGACTCCGCTTCATGGTGCAGCAGACACCAGCAATGCTCGTAAAGCCCTATATGCTGTTGCCCGTACCCAGAAAGAGCGTGATTGACACTTTCCTGGTTACGTCGCTCTTGAGCATCTATAACTTTCTGTGGCTGAGCCTGCTCTTGCCCTATTTTATCATTATCTTAGCTGGTGGCTGTGAATGGGCAGAGGCATGCTTGCTATTATGCTCAGGCATTTCCCTTATCATGCTCAACAGCCAGTTCTATTTGGTCGTGCGCACCTTGGTGGCGCGTAACTTGTTCTGGTGGCTGATGCCCATAATCATATACGGTAGCTATTTCATACCTCTGCTCATTGATCATAAGGGCGATCTATTCGGCGATATGCTCAATGTGGCGACAGAGTGGGGCGTAAGCGCGTGGATGACTTTGGCACTGCTGGCACTTCTTACCTGCCTGTTCTTAGTGAACCGCTCCATGCAGGATGCCTTCGTCTATGAAGAGGTGTCGCGTCAGGAGAAGGAGTCAACAGTGAAGGTCGGTACCTCATCGCAGTTCCTCTTCTTCAATCGTTTTGGCGAAACAGGTGAATACCTGAAGCTGGAGTTGAAGTCCGTTTTCCGAAACAAAGCAATCCGAGCTCGGGTCATTTCCAGCTTGGTACTCATCATCGTGTTCTCAGCCTTGATTGCCTATACCAACCTATATGATGGGCGCATGATGCTGAACTTCTTCTGCTACTATTGCTTCTCACTTTACGGAATGACGGCACTCGTTAAGATTATGGGGCCGGAAGGCAATTACATCGACTTGCTGATGGTGCACAGGGAGAACATCCTCACGCTCTTGCGTGCTAAGTACTATTTCCATTGTGCAGTGTTGGTCGTACCTTTGCTGGTGATGTTGCCTGCCGTGATTGAAGGTAAGTTCTCCATCCTCATGATGCTCAGCTACATGCTGCTGTCGAGCGGATTGCTCTATTTCATCCTCTTCCAGTTGGCTGTCTCTAACAAGCAGACGTTACCGCTTGACCAGAAACTGACGGGTAAGGCGCAAGTGGAAAATGGCCACCAGCTGATTTTTGAGCTCGTAGGAATGACGTTGCCCCTGATACTCGTTATGCTCTTGTTGTTGGTGTTCGAGGAAGAAACCTGCTACGTGATACTATTGGCAATCGGTATTGCCCTCACAGCTCTGCACCCAATCTGGCTACGACGTGTCTATGTGCGGATGATGAAGCGGAAATACAAAAATCTGGAGGGATTTCACTCCTCCAGATAAGTGGTGAAAACGTAGGAATCAATCATGAAAGTCGAGTTGGCAGTTTTTTATACCAGCTCGACTTTGTTGATGTCCTGTTCCTTTTCGCAATAGTGGCAAGTCAACATTCCGTTGGCCACGTGGAATAAGGTCTTCATCGGTTCGTTGTTGGTGATGCACTTCGGGTTGTTGCAACGAACGATGCCACGAATGACTTCAGGTGTGGTGACAGTCTTCTTCTCTACCACTTCGAAGTCATGGATAATGTTAAGCACGATGTTGGGAGCCACCACGGAGAGACGTGATATCTCCTCGTCGGTGAAGAACTTGTCCTCAACCTTAATGATACCCTTCTTCCCCAGTTTCTTTGAGAGAAAATTATATCCAATCGTTACTGGCGTCTCCAGCTGATGAAGCCCCAGCAGCTGTGCCACTTGATAGGTCTTGTTGCTGGGTATATGGTCTATAACAGTGCCGTTCTTGATAGCGGCTACAAGCATTTCGTTCTTCATATCTTGGTAAGCGTTCTTGTTCGGTACGTTTGTTGATTTAAGAATTGACGGGGATGATGGTCTTGTCGGCTTTCACCTCATCCAGGCTGATGCCCAGAACGTCGCAGAAGATGGCTTCGCGGGCAAAGAGACCGTTGCCGGCTTGTTGAATGTAGTAGGCGTGGGGATTGTCATCCACTTCATAGGAAATCTCGTTGACGCGAGGTAGCGGATGCAGAATCTTCATGTTGGGCTTAGCCAGGCGAAGCATATCGTTGTTGAGCACATACACGTTCTTCACACGCTCATATTCCATCAAGTCAGAGAATCGCTCTTTCTGAACACGGGTCATGTAGAGAATGTCGGCATCGGCTATCACCTTCTCGTTGAAGGCAGTGTGCTCCTGATACTTGATGCCGTGCTCGTCACAGTAGAGCTTGTATTCCTTCGGCATTTGCAATTCTTTCGGAGCAACGAAGTGGAAGGTGGGATTGAAATGGCGCATCGCCATCAACAGCGAATGAACCGTGCGTCCGTACTTCAAGTCGCCTACAAGGTAGATATTCAGATTCTCGAGCGTTCCCTGGGTCTTGTAGATGCTGTACAGGTCGAGCATGCACTGTGAAGGGTGCTGGTGGGCACCGTCGCCTGCATTTACAATAGGCACAGGGCTCACTTCTGATGCATACTGGGCAGCCCCTTCTATGTAATGGCGCATCACGATCACGTCGGCATAGTTGGCCACCATAAGAATGGTGTCCTTCAAGGTCTCACCCTTCGTACCACTCGTCACCTTTGGGTCAGCAAAGCCAATGACGCGGGCACCAAGACGGTTGGCTGCGGTCTCAAAGCTGAGGCGTGTGCGGGTGGAAGGTTCAAAAAAGAGGGTGGCTACTACTCGACCTTTTAGCAGTTCGCGATTGGGATGGCGTTCAAACTCTTGCGCCATTTCAATCATGTACATAATGTTTTCACGAGTGAGATTGGCAATAGTTACAAAATTGTGCTTGTCCATAATGAGGGTTTAGCTTTATTCGCCTGCAAAGATAGTGAAATAATTTTGAGAATGATAATAAGACTTTTTACATTTATGTTAATCTTCTAAAAAAAGCTGTCCTTCTAATTAGTATTGGTAAATATTTTTGCTGTTTCGAAAAAAAGTTTTACCTTTGTCCGAAATTAAAAAGTAATGTACATGCATACACGTGAAGAACAGATGAAGGCATTCGGAAGGCTGCTCGACGTCTTGGACCAGTTAAGGGAAAAATGCCCGTGGGACAAGAAGCAGACTTTTGAGAGCCTCCGTCCAAACACAATTGAGGAGACCTATGAACTGTGTGATGCACTGACACGTGAAGACTACCATGACGCCATGAAGGAACTGGGCGACGTGATGATGCATCTCTGTTTCTATGCCAAGATAGGAAGCGAGAAGAATGCGTTCGACATCTATGACGTGTTGCGTCAGCAGACCGACAAGCTCATCTTCCGCCACCCTCATATTTATCATCCTAGTCAGGTAGGACAAGACGAGCCCAAGCCTTTGCCCTATGGTGAAGAATCGGGCGATGACACTGAAACAGGACATTTCTCAGATGCAAAGACTGCAGAACAAGTGCTTCAGAACTGGGAACAGATAAAACTGAAAGAAAAAGACGGAAACAAGCGTGTGCTCTCAGGTGTACCTGCTGCCCTGCCTTCTGTCATCAAAGCTTATCGCATACAGGATAAGGCACGGAATGTGGGGTTTGACTGGGAGAAGAAAGAAGATGTGTGGGACAAGGTGAATGAGGAATTGGATGAGCTCAAGGAGGAATTGGCCAAAACGCTCCCAGAGAATCCTTCAGACGAACAGAAGACCGCACTTCGAAGTGCACAAGAAGCTGAACTGGGCGACTTCCTCTTTTCTGTCATCAACGCATCACGACTCTACAAACTGAATCCTGACAACGCACTCGAGAAAACAAATAATAAGTTTATCAAGCGTTTCACGTATATTGAGGAACACAGCATCCGCATCGGAAAACCTCTTACCGAGATGACGCTTCAAGAAATGGATGCCTTGTGGAATGAAGCAAAACAATTAGAGAAAAACGAAAACAATATTGGCTAAATGAGAAAGTTTTTTTTAGTAGCGGTTGCTATTCTCAGCCTTCTGAATATGATAGCCTGCAGAGAGAAGAAATCGGCGGTTCCATTTGAAGAACTGGACTCGCCAGAAAACAGCCTGCGCGATTCTACCATCTATGGTATCTGCTTGGATGGTTCGACTATGAATACGCTTCAGCTCATCACAGATAATGGCGACACACTCACACTCAGTACGATACCGGCAAAGGAAGCTGGGCACTCTTTCGGCGGATATTCCATCGGTGACCATATGGCTGTTCTCACTGATGACTCTAAAACAAAGGCAATCGTGATAGTCAACCTCACTACATTACTGGGAGAATGGGTTATGCCCAATCCGATGGACGGTACTTCGGAAATGGGTATATGTATTCGTGACGGTGGAATAGCTGAGAGCATCAATCAGTCGGCTGTCATCTACGAGACTTGGCGAATTGTGAACGGTAAGCTGGAACTGATGAGCGTTCGAGAGGGGGGCGGCGACTTTGAAGAGGTGGAGCACTATCAGCTGCTTTACCTTTCATCCGACTCACTGGCCTATTGCAACGAAGATGATACTTACGAGTATTCGCGCCCGCATCCGGAAGAAGACTACAGCGGACTGGGGGTAGATCTCGACGACGAAGCAGAAGAAGATATGCAAATGGTGATGTAAGAAACATTATAGCCTCATGGAGCCATTCAGATTACATATACTCGGGTGTGGAAGCGCACTGCCTACAGTCAGGCATTTCCCCACTACACAAGTCGTGGAATGTAGGGGTAAGCTGTATATGATTGACTGTGGTGAAGGCGCCCAGCTGCAAATGCGACGCGCAGGGCTCTCCTTCTCAAAGATGGGGCATATCTTCATCTCGCATCTTCATGGCGACCATTGTTTTGGATTGATTGGAATGTTGAGCACCTTCGGATTGCTGGGCCGAACGTCAAAAGTTAACATTTACGGTGATGCAGCATTGGAGGAAATCCTTCACATTCAGCTGAAGTGGTTCTGCCGAGACCTTGGCTATGAAGTGGTGTTTCATGCCGTTGACACCACAAAACAGTATGTCGTTTACGAAGACCGTTCGCTGACTGTCGAAACGATTCCTCTTGATCATAGACTTCCCTGTTGTGGCTACTTGTTTAGGGAAAAGCAGGGACTGCCCCATATCCGGCGCGAAATGATAGACTTTTACGCCATTCCTGTTTCGCAGATTCTGAACATCAAGAACGGACAAGACTATGTGCAACCAGATGGGAAGGTGGTGCCCAACGAGCGACTTATAGTACCCGCTGCCCCCCCTCGGTCATACGCCTATGTCAGTGATACCAAGTATAAGCCTCAGCTGACTGCTCAACTACAGAACGTGACAACACTCTATCACGAGTCGACCTATGGCGACGATAATTTGGCCATGTCGGAGAAATACTTCCATTCTACCGCACGTCAGGCTGCTCAGATAGCCCTTGGAGCAAATGTCGGAAAACTGCTATTAGGGCACTACAGCTCACGATATACTGACGAAAAGGTATTGCTTGAACAAGCAAAAGAAGTCTTTCCTATCACTCGTCTGACCAAGGAGTTTGATGTGATAGATATATAAGCATAGATAATTAATATAGATTATTAATAATGTGTAATCGAATAGAAATATGACACTTATCATCGTCCTCTTACTTATATTGGGTTATCTGTTGATTGCCACTTGCCATTTGACAGGAGTGAACAAATCTGCCATAGCTGTCTTTATAGGAACTGTGGGGTGGGTAGTGTATGTGTGCTGGGGGAATGATTTCGTGATGCAATTGCATGCTCAGGATTATAGTGATTTCCTGAACGGCGATGCACCTACGAGCGCTACAGTGAAGTCTTTCATTTACGATACCATATTCCTTAAGTATGTAGGCAAGGCTGCTGCTATCGTTATGTTCCTGGTAGCCACTATGAGTATCGTCGAAATTCTGAACAACAATGGTTGCTTTGACTTCATTTCAGAGTGGGTGCGTACCCGTAATTCAAAGCGATTGCTATGGACACTTACATTTGCTGCGTTTATTATTTCAGCTAATTTGGACAACCTTACTACTGCAGCTGTGATGTTTGTCATCATGCGTAATATAGTGAAGAACCATCAGCAGCGCATGCTTATAGGAGCGGCAATCGTTTTAGCAGCGAATGCGGGAGGCTGTTTCACGGTGATTGGCGATCCCATTGGATTGATTTTGTGGGGAGATGAAGCTATTACGGCAACTCGTTTCTCTGCCTATCTGGCTCTGCCGGCTATTGCTTCATGGATAATTCCAACGCTTCTTATCAACTATCAGTTGCCAGACAAACTTGATATAGAATGGGGCATAGCACCTTATCGTGGAAATGACACTCGCCTGAACCGTTGGCAACGAGCTTTGATGTTATTGGTCGGATTTGGTGGGTTGTGGTTCATTCCTACATTCCACAACATAACCAAGCTCTCACCGTTTTTAGGTGCATTGTGCGTACTGTCTGTACTCTGGGTGGTGAACGAGGCATTTAATCATAAACTGTATCTGGCAGACAGAATGACGGAACCACGCATTCCTCAAGTCTTGCAATATGGAGCCATTCAGCAGATACTATTCGTAATGGGTATCATGCTCGCAATGGGAGTAATGAGTGAGACGGGGGTGCTGGGCGACATCTCTACATGGATATTTCATGTGTTCGAAGGCAATGTGTGGATTATCGCATTCTTGTCTGGCATCCTTTCGTCAATTGTCGATACATTCACGGTGGCGATAACTAACATCTCCTTCTTCCATGTGGGTGAGGGACAGTTCGGTCAAAACGGAATCTACTGGATGCTGATTGCATTCTGTACGGCTGTCGGTGGCTGCCTGTTGCCATTTGGTTCGACAAGTGGCATCGCACTCATGAAAATGGAGAGAATGCATCTGGCGTGGTATCTCAGATATCTGACTCCGAAAATTTTCATTGGATTCGTGAGTGGAATTTTCCTTCTGTATCTGGAATACATGCTCATAGATTAGAAATTGGAATGCACATTAAATAATATGATATTAACTCAAATTGATAGCAGTTATGACAAAAGTAAAGACAATCGGAATACTTACATCAGGAGGCGATGCACCAGGAATGAACGCAGCAATCCGTGCCGTTACACGAGCCGGCATTTACAATGGGTTCAGTATTAAAGGAATCTATCGCGGATATGACGGACTGATCAAAGGAGAGGTGAAGCAGTTCACCACCGAGGATGTGTCAGGCATCATTACGAAAGGCGGCACGATATTGAAGACGGCCCGCTCGAAGGAGTTTATGGCAAAGGAAGGTATGCAGAAAGCATTCGACACATGTGTGAAAGAAGAGATTGACGCTCTGGTGGTCATTGGAGGCAACGGATCGCTTACTGGAGCAAGAAATTTTGGTATGGAGTTCGATTTTCCCGTCATTGGCCTGCCAGGTACGATTGACAACGACCTTTACGGAACCGACTCTACTATCGGATATGACACTACGATGAATACCATCATGGAATGTGTTGACCGTATACGCGATACTGCTAACTCGCATGAACGCATTTTCTTTGTTGAGGTAATGGGGCGCGATGCCGGTTTCCTTGCACAGAACTCAGCTATAGCCTGTGGTGCTGAAGCTGCAATTATTCCGGAAGATATGACCGATGTTGACCAGTTGGCTCAATTCATGGGACGTGGTATCAGAAAGTCGAAGAAATCATGCATCGTTATTGTCTCGGAAAGTCCGAAATGTGGTGCCCTTTACTATGCCGAGCGTGTGAAGAACGAATTCCCAGAGTTTGATGTACGCGTTTCTATTCTCGGACATTTACAGCGTGGAGGCTCTCCATCAGCACACGACCGTATTCTCGCTTCGCGCACTGGTGTAGGAGCTATTGAGGCCATCAAACAGGGACAGCGAAATGTGATGGTTGGTATTCGTAACAACGAGATTGTTTATGTACCCTTCTCCGAGTGCATTCGCACAGATAAGCCATTCGACAAGAAACTCATTAAAGTGCTCGACGAACTGAGCATCTGACCTTAAAAAAAGCTATTTCAAAGCATCATATTTGGCAGAATCATTTTTTATATGTACTTTTGCAGGTCAAAAATCAGAACAAATAATTAGTAGAAAAGATGGCAAAGAGATTCGCCGAACACAACGGCTTGAACCTGACACAGGTGAACAATGAAATTTTGGAGAAGTGGACAAAGGAAGATATCTTCCATCGTTCGATTGATGAGCGTGAAGGATGCCCTCAGTTTGTCTTTTTTGAAGGTCCTCCTTCTGCAAATGGTCATCCTGGCATTCATCATGTGTTAGCCCGTTCCATTAAAGATACATTCAATCGGTACAAGACCATGCAGGGGTTCCAAGTGAAGCGCAAGGCTGGCTGGGATACTCATGGACTTCCCGTAGAACTGGGCGTAGAGAAAGAGTTGGGTATTACGAAAGCTGATATTGACAATAAGGAAAGCCACAAATATATCTCTACTGAGGATTACAACACTAAGTGTAGGGAGAACGTAATGAAGTTCACGGCTGAATGGCGAGAACTGACTGAGCGCATGGGCTATTTCGTAGATTTGGACCATCCTTATATTACTTATGATAATAAGTATATAGAGACGCTTTGGTGGCTGCTCAAGCAGTTCTATCAGAAAGGGCTGCTCTATAAGGGATATACCATTCAGCCCTATTCTCCAGCTGCTGGAACGGGTCTTTCCTCGCATGAGCTCAATCAGCCTGGTTGCTATCGTGATGTGAAGGACACTACCTGTACAGCCCTGTTCCGTATGGTTGACGGATCATCGGCTAACATTATTCCTTCAAACTGGGGAACACGCTATTTTATGGCTTGGACAACTACTCCTTGGACACTTGCTGCAAACAGTGCTCTTTGCGTAGGACCTAAAATCGACTATGTTGCTCTTGAAACCTACAATCCCTATACGGCTGAAAAGATAACAGTCGTATTGGCTGAGGCACGTGTCGCAGCTTACTTTGATACTGCTGCTGAGATTACCGATGGTGGCGAGATGCCTGAGTTCAAAAAGGGTGAGAAGTTCTTGCCTTATCGTGTGGTTGGACATTACAAGGGAACAGATCTCGTGGGTATTGAGTATGAACAACTGCTGCCCATGATTAAGCCAATGGGCAAGGCGTTCAGCGTGATTCCCGGTGATTATGTCACTACAGAAGATGGTGCTGGTATCGTGCATATTGCTCCTAACTTTGGTGCCGACGATGCCTTCGTAGCAAAGAAAGCCGGCATTTGTCCGATTGTTCTCATCGACAAGAAGGGGGCTGAACGTCCTGTCGTTGATCTTCAAGGCAAGTATTATCTTGTAGAAGATCTGGACAACGACTTCGTTTCGAAGTATGTCAATGTTGCCGAATGGCAGAAGTACAGTGGGCGCTATGTAAAGAACGCTTACGATGAGAAGCTGACTGAAAAGGACGAGACGCTTGATATCAGCATCTGTATGGATCTGAAATCTGCAGGCAAGGCATTCAAGATTGAAAAGCATGTTCACAACTATCCACATTGTTGGCGAACCGATAAGCCCGTATTGTATTACCCCCTTGATTCGTGGTTCATTAAGAGCTCATCGATGAAAGAGCGTATGAGTGAGCTGAATAAAACCATTAATTGGCAGCCTGAATCAACTGGCTCAGGTCGTTTTGGCAACTGGCTTGACAACTTGAATGACTGGAACCTCTCTCGTTCCCGATTCTGGGGAACGCCGCTTCCCATTTGGCGTAGTGAAGCCGGAGAAGAGAAATGTATTGGTTCGCTTGAAGAGCTGTATGCTGAAATCGAAAAGGCAGTGAAGGCAGGCATCATGACATCTAACCCGTTGAAGGATAAGGGATTCATACCTGGTGACTATTCACAGGAAAACTATGACAAGATTGATGTTCACCGTCCGTATGTGGACTACATTATGCTTGTAAGTGAGAGCGGAAAGCCTATGAAGCGTGAGTCAGACCTCGTAGATGTTTGGTTCGATTCAGGCTCCATGCCTTATGCCCAGATTCACTATCCGTTTGAGAATAAGGAGCTGATAGATCAGCGTACTGCCTTCCCAGCCGACTTCATCAACGAGGGAGTTGACCAAACACGTGGCTGGTTCTTTACGCTTCATGCTATTGCCACGATGATTTTCGACTCTGTGGCCTTTAAGAATGTTATCTCAACGGGCCTTGTGTTGGATGCAAAGGGCAATAAGATGTCGAAGCATGTGGGCAATGTAGTCAATCCCTTTGAAATGATAGACAAGTATGGCTCTGATGCTGTTCGTTTCTATATGATGACGAATTCAGAACCATGGGACAATCTGAAATTCGATCCAGAGGGTGTGGCAGAAATTAGCCGTAAATTCTTCGGTACACTGTATAATACCTATTCACTCTTTGCAATGTATGCTAACGTCGATCAGTTCGATCCAGCCACACCTCAGGTTCCTGTAAGTGAACGAATTGAGTTCGACCGTTGGATACTCTCATCGCTGAACACACTGGTGAAGGGAGTGGAAACAGAACTGAATAACTTTGACCCCACTCGTGCAGGTCGCCTGATAGACAAATTTGTCGATGAGGATCTGTCTAACTGGTATGTCCGTCTGAACAAGAAGCGCTTCTGGGGTAAGGAGATGGATAAGGACAAACTATCCGCTTACCAGACTCTTTATGAATGTCTGCTAACGGTATCGAAACTGTTGGCTCCTTTCGCACCGTTCTTTGCTGATCAGCTTTATCGTGACCTTTGTGGTAACTTGGACTCTGTACATCTGGAGAAATTCCCTGTGGCTGATATGAGTCTCGTTGATAGCAACCTGGAGAAACGCATGGAGATAGCGCAACGTATTACTACCGTTGTCTTGGCTCTTCGCCGCAAAGAAGGCATCAAGGTGAAGCAACCTTTACAGACCCTCATGATTCCTCCAGTGGATGCTGCTCAACGCGCAGATATTGAGAGTGTTAAGGGAATCTTCCTGCAAGAGGTCAATGTAAAAGATGTCAAGTTTGTCGAAGGAGCAGGCATCCTAGTCAAGAAAGTGAAGTGCAACTTCCGTACAATGGGTAAGAAGTTCGGAAAGTTGATGAAGGGCGTGGCTGCTTCTATGGAAGCACTTACGCAAGAGGAGATTTCCAAACTGGAATCAACGGGAACGATTGATATTGTAGTGGAAGGAAATAACCTGACTGTTGAGGCCGTTGACGTAGATATCATTAGTGAAGACATCCCAGGATGGCTTGTCGGCAACGATGGCAATATTACAGTTGCCCTTGACATCACGCTGACTGACGAATTGCGCAGTGAAGGTATGGCTCGTGAATTGGTCAATCGCATTCAGAACATTCGCAAAAAGAGCGGACTGGAGATTACCGACCGAATCACCGTTTACATTGAACCAAATGAGACTGTCGTAAAGGCCATCGAGTCTTTTGGCACTTATGTGTCAAAGCAGGTATTGGCCGATTCTATTGTTATGGAGCAAAACGATGGTAATAAAGTTGAATTCGATGACTTTAAACTCAATATTAAAATAACTAAATCTTAAGACTTATGGCTGAAAAAACGCGCTACACTGACGAGGAACTCGAGGAGTTCCGTGAAATCATCAATGAGAAACTTGCTTTAGCCAAACGCGATTATGATCAGATGATGAGAGTGCTGACCAATCAGGACTCAAACGATGTTGACGATACTTCACCTACATACAAGACACTTGAAGAAGGAAGTACGACACAGTCGAAAGAAGACTTGATTCAGTTTGCTGCTCGTCAGCAGAAGTTCATTCAAGGTTTGAAAGCTGCTTTGGTACGTATTGAGAACAAAACGTATGGTATAGACAGAATCACCGGGCAGCTCATTCCTAAGGAACGTCTTCGTGCTGTACCTCATGCAACTTTGAGTGTTGAGTCAAAGCAATTAGAAAAACAAAGAAAGTGATTTTCAAGAACTTCATGACAAAAGGCATATTGGCGACAATGATTATTGTCGCCATACTGCTTGTGGATCAACTCATTAAAATATGGGTAAAAACCCATTTGGCGCTTCATGAAAGCATTCGTATGACCGACTGGTTCTATATTGCTTTCATTGAGAACAACGGAATGGCTTATGGTATGCAGATCGGGTCAAAGTTGCTCCTGTCGTCGTTCCGTATCATTGCTATCGGCCTACTTATTTACTACATCCGTTTGCTGACAAAGCGTAATGCTCGTACCGGGTATATAGCATGCCTTTCCTTGATATTGGCTGGCGCTATCGGCAATCTCGTTGATTGTATGTTTTATGGCCTCGTCTTTGATGCCTCTACGCCGTATTCAGTTTCCGGCTTTGTTCCATTGGGTGAGGGCTATGCGCCGTTCTTGATGGGAAAGGTAGTCGATATGTTCTACTTCCCCTTGATTGTAACCACTTATCCGGAATGGTTTCCATTCAATGCAGGTGAGGAGTTCATCTTCTTTAGCCCTGTGTTCAACTTTGCCGATGCTGCTATTTCTGTGGGTGTTGTCATGTTGTTGTTGTTCTTCAGAAATGAAATAAGCGAGATATCATTGAAAAGCAAGAGTGAGAGCAAAATTGAGGATAGTGACTGAGAATTGAAAAAGCTGCATTTCATAATGTTTTCAGTATTGGCCTTTATGTTGGGGTGTAAGCCGTCCACACCGAGTCAATACATTCAACCAGATGAGATTGTCGATATTTTGGTTGACTATCACCTCTCTCGTGCAATGGCTCAGATACAGCCTAATTATGATGAGCAGAACTATTGCAGGGCGCTCTATTGGAATGCTGCTATGCAGAAGCATGGCGTCACTCAAGAAAAATTCGACTCGTCGATGGTCTACTATTATAGTCATGCCGACATCTTTAGCAATATCTATAAAAAGGTCTACGACAGGCTGAATGATGAATATACGCTTTTGGGAATCAGTGAAGGTGAGATTGGCAGGTATTCGGCTTTGAAAGCCGATGGTGATACGGCTAATATCTGGCCGGGGCGAGTGTCACATTTCATGATGCCTATGCCCCCATATAATCGCCTGGATTTCTCTATTGCCTGCGATACGTCTTTCTATGAGGGCGATTCTTTTCTCATGCAGTTCACTTCTGATTTCGTATATCAGTCGGGTACCAAGGATGCGCTGTTGTATGTTGCAGTAATCTATTCCGATACGACGATTGTGCGACACACTCGTTTCTACTATTCCGGATTGACTCAAATGCGTATTGACTGTCCTGCAAATGGTGCTCCTGAAACCATCAAAGGGTATTTCTATCTGGGCAAGGGACATGAGGCTTCCTCGACAATGCGCATGCTTTTCGTCAACAATATTCAACTTATTAGATTCCATAAGAAACATGAAGAAAAACTCTCAGTTGCGACGGATAGCTTGTCACGAGATTCTCTTGCCCAACGGTCAGATACTACCCATGTCAGTGGTCGAGATTCAATCGGGAAAAGTGCTCAGGTACTACCCATTAGTGGAGGAACAAGCCGCAACAGAATGGTGGAAAGGATCGATTCGCTTAAGGGCGCTAGGTGATGGTTCGCTAAAAGCCTTCTACGAGGGTCATGAAATTGTCTAACCGCAATAAAACAATTAATAATTATGAATCTGAAACTACGTTTGTCATTAATGAACTTCCTTGAATTTGCAGTATGGGGAGCCTATCTTACCTGTATGGGTAATTATCTCGGTTCAGCCGGACTTGGTGAACAAATTGCATGGTTCTATGCCATTCAAGGAATTGTATCCATATTCATGCCTACCATCATGGGTATTGTTGCCGATAAGTATATACAGCCGCAGCGTTTGTTGGGCTTGTGTCATCTCGCTGCTGGTGTTACAATGCTTGGTTGCTGGTGGCTCGGTCATGAGTCTGGCTTTGGTAACGAGTTGTCCGATAAGTCGTTGTTCATCACGCTCTACGCTATCAGTGTGGCTTTTTTCATGCCCACGATAGCGCTGTCAAACACAGTTGCCTTCTCAGCATTAAAAAAGAACAATTACGATACGGTGAAAGACTTTCCCCCCATTCGTGTGTTAGGCACCATAGGATTCATTGCTACGATGTGGTTCGTGAATTGTGCGGTGTGGGATGATGGTGGTTTCTCTTTTTCACTTCAGGAAGACGTGCATAAGTTCCAATACACCCACATGCAGTTCTTCGTTTCTGGCGTTTTGAGCATTCTGTTGTGCGCATATTGCTTCACTCTTCCAGAGTGTCGCCAGGAGAAGAAAGAAAATGTTTCTTTGATGGACAGTTTGGGGCTTAGTGCCTTCAAGTTGTTCAAGACCAAGAAGATGGCGCTCTTCTTTATCTTCTCTGCTCTCTTGGGCATGTGTCTTCAGGTAACGAATGGTTACGCAGGTCCTTTCATCACAAGTTTCAAGGGCAGTGCTGACGCAGCCGTCTCTACATCATTTGCTGCCAACAATGCCACGCTGCTCACATCTATTTCTCAGATTAGCGAAGCCCTTTGCATTTTGATGATTCCTTTCTTCCTGAAGCGTTTCGGAATCAAGGTGGTTATGCTAATGTCGATGTTTGCGTGGGTGTTCCGTTTTGGCTTCTTCGGAATTGGTAATCCGGCTATGCCAGGTGTGTTGCTGTTCATTCTGTCTTGCATTGTCTATGGTGTGGCGTTCGACTTTTTCAATGTATCGGGTGGTATCTTTGTCGATCAGGAATGTGCTCCTTCAGTGAAGGCATCAGCTCAAGGTCTGTTCATGATGATGACCAACGGCATTGGAGCCACTGTAGGCACATTGGCAGCAGGCGAGATTGTCAATCACTATTGCGCTTGGCAGGACGGCTATCTGCTGGGCGACTGGACCACGTGCTGGTTCATCTTTGCAGGCTTTGCCCTGATTGTAGGTGTTTCCTTTGGCTTGGTGTTCAATCCTGAGAAAAAAGCTTAGCAGTTAATTGTGTTTGAATGGAGCGAATCAGACTCAGATTTGAAAGCATTCAGCAAGTTGTCGGTAACGAGAATCTTTCTGTTATCGTGCTTACCGATGAGTCGCGCCGGTATGCCATCACGGTTATCTGCGACGAGCAAATGACCCACCAGATACTCTTTCGCTGCCAATCACCCGATAGGGCTCACACCATGTTGCCTGAGTCGCTGTTGCAGATGCTGACTGGGCAGTACGAGATGATGGTCTATGGTGTTCACGATGGTCAGTATCAAGTGGTGCTGTCCGATACAGAATTTGAACGCAGTACGCGGATCAGAATGAGTGACGCCGTACTGCTGAGCATGATTTCTCACTATCCGCTCTATATAGAAGAAAACCTTCTGCACCAGCAGTCCTACCCATTTGATCCAGACTCGAAGGGTGTTGCTATCCCTATCAATACAATCGACATGAATAGGCTGAATTCAGCTTTACAGAATGCCATTGAGGAGGAAAACTATGAGTTAGCTTCACAATTGCGTGATGAGATCAACCGACGGAAGAAGAGCACGCCATAAAAAAGCAATATGAAAGAAGTAAGATATTTTTATGTCCCTGATGCTGCGCACACCAATGTCCTTCCTGAAGAGGAAGCTAATCATGCTGTGCGTGTGCTCCGTTTGCAGGAGGGCGATGAGGTGATGCTGATGGATGGTGCCGGCTCGTTTTTTCGTGCCAGCATCACGCTGTCTGCTCCCCACCATTGTCATTACCAGATAGTCGAGTCTCTGCCGCAAGAACCCATTTGGAAAGGACGTCTCCATTTGGCTATTGCACCTACCAAACTGATGGAAAGGATGGAATGGATGGCTGAGAAAGCCACTGAAGTGGGATTCGATGAGTTGTCGCTGATTGAATGTCAGTATTCCGAGCGCCGCGTTGTCAAGCTTCCACGTTTGGAGAAAATTGTTGTGTCGGCTGTAAAGCAGAGCAGGAAAGCGTGGATGCCCGAGCTTCACGATATGATTTCGTTCAAGCAGTTCATCGCCAGTCACCCTGGTGGTCATCGGTACATTGCACATTGCTACGACGAGATACCCCGTTCCTCGCTCTTTGATGAATTGAGGAAGTTGCCGGTTGCACAAGCGGTTCCCTCTGCAGATCCCATCATCGTGATGGTAGGGCCTGAGGGCGATTTTTCAATAGACGAGGTGCGAATGGCTGTCGAACAAGGCTTTGTTTCGGTTGACCTTGGCAAGAGCCGGCTTCGCACTGAGACGGCTGGCTTGGCTGCTATCATGATGATGCACTTGGCTCAGCAATAATGCCTTTATGCAAAAATTATAACCATAGAAGAAATGAACAGACGATTATCCATATTATTATTGTTACTGATGGCACTGAATGTGTCGGCGCAACATAAGGTTGGCGACCTCTTCAGGGAAATGCCCGATTCGCTATTGCCTCTGCTGACCAGAAACAACCGTCTTGACCTGATAGACTTCTGTGAAGCGCAGATGAAGTCGGAGGTGCAAAACCATCTGGAAGGAACCAGCGTGATGATTCAGTTGAACAACGACAGCTTGCATTTGCGCCTGAACGATGCGCTCAGCATCAAGCTCTATCTGGAAGAGGCGCTCGAAACCTACGACAGCTGCCAGCAGGTGATATGCATGGTGCAGACCTATAGGTTAGCCTCGTCAGACGAAGAAGAAAGTGTCATCGACTATTACACCGTTCGCTGGAATCGTTTGGCGGCCCCCAAGCTGGCAGCCACTCGTCGTTTGCCTCATTCCTCCATTCTGAGGCAGGACGATAAACTCCTTCGAGATAATTGACTTCGTACTGATCGGCTCCAACTCACACCTTTCAACCTGATGAAACACTATCTTGGGCTCTCCCTTATCATTTTAGCCATCCTTCTGCTTTTAGTCGGTTATGTTTTCGGATTAACCCGAATCAACGCCATGCTGATGTTGCCCTTCATCCTTTTGCTCACAGGAGTGTTCCTGCATGTTTTCGTGCAAAAGCGTGACAGCAAGTATTAGTGAAACTGTTGTGGGAGACGATGGGAATAAAACTGAAATCACAAACCATTAATTGATAAAGACTCGTAAGATGAATGAATTTAAAGATTTAGCTCAGTTGCGGCGCTCGCACCGTAAGTTTACTTCTCAAGAGATTGATTCCGATGACGTGAAGCTCATTCTCCGTGCTGCCTTGATGGCACCTACCTCCAAGGGGCAGCGTGCTTGGCAATTCGTGGTTGTAGACAACAAGATGGACTTAGAGAAACTCTCCGATGCTAAGGATATGGGCGGCAGCTTCCTGAAAGATGCTCCACTATGCATCGTCGTTCTGGGCGATCCCTTGCAGAACGACTGTTGGATTGAGGACGGTAGCATTGCTGCCATCTCGATGCAATATCAGGCAGAAGACTTAGGATTGGGGTCGTGCTGGGTGCAGATGCGTGGACGCGGGCTGTCAGATGGAACGAGTGCTGATGAGGTCATTCGTGGCATTCTCGACATTCCAGGGAATCTTTCTGTACTGTGTGTCATCGCTATCGGTCATAAAGCAGATGAGCGTAAGCCTCAGAATGAAGACAAGCTGAAGTGGGAGAACGTCCACATCAACAAGTTTTAAGTAATATATAGCATGCGAATCGTATTTATTGGTGCTGGAAGACTTGCCTATAGCTTGGCTCCGGCATTGAGAGAAGCTGGCCACGACATCATGCAGGTGTACAGTCGCACACTTGCTTCGGCTCAGTCTTTGGCAACTATGGTAGAGGCTCAACCCATAAACGACATACGTGATGTGAAGGGTGGGGCAGATGTCTATCTGTTTGCTGTGACTGACAGCTCGTTGCCGCTTCTGGCTCAGCAGCTGGGCACATCGCTGGGGCAGTATGAGCATCAGGATGCCTGTGTGTTCCTTCATACGGCTGGATCCATCGATATGTCGGTATTCCAAACGTGTACCGCTCACTATGGAGTCATCTATCCGATGCAGACCTTCTCGAAGGAACGCAGGGTGGAACTATCCGAAGTACCGTTCTTCATAGAGGGAAACGACGATCATGCCGTGCGTGTGTCGCAGACAATTGCTGAATCGGTCACGGGCAAGGTCTATGCCCTTTCCTCTCAAGCTCGCAAGCATCTGCATCTGGCTGCTGTGTTCGCCTGCAACTTTGCCAATCACTGCTATCAGCTCTCGGCTGAAATCCTGGCGAATTATCAGATACCATTCTCGGTCATGCTCCCGCTCATCGACGAGACTGCAGCCAAAGTGCACAAGTTGTCCCCTGCTCAGGCGCAGACAGGCCCTGCTATTCGCTACGACCAGGGAGTGATGCAGGCTCATTTACAGATGTTGGGTGAATCACCCTTTCAAGCGCGCATCTACGAACTCATGAGTCAGAGCATACATCACAGTCACGAAAACAGTTTACAAAATGATTAATTATGATTTAACCCTTATTCGAGCCATCATATTCGATGTCGATGGTGTGCTGAGTGCAGAGACCATCACACTCTCTTCCGAGGGCGAACCGCTTCGTACCGTCAATATCAAGGATGGCTATGCCATTCAGTTGGCTGTGAAGATGGGGTTGCGCATTGTCATCATAACGGGTGGCAACACCCAAGCCGTGCGCATGCGCTATGAGCGATTAGGGGTGAAGGACATCTATATGGGGAGTGCCGTGAAGCTGAAGGCCTACGAACAGTTCCTTTCAGAAAGCGGACTTACCGATGCCGAAGTGATGTATATGGGCGATGATGTGCCCGATCTGCAAGTCATGCGTAGGGTAGGGTGTCCTGTATGTCCTGCCGATGCTTGTGCTGAGGTGCAGGATGCCAGCCTCTATGTGAGCCGTCATCGTGGAGGCTACGGCTGCGGACGCGATGTCATTGAGCAAACCCTTCGTGCACAGCACAAGTGGATGATGGACAATCGAGCCTTTGGCTGGTAACTAAGAAAAAAACAAACGTTTTTATGTTAGATAATCTGAAGAACTTTCATATCATCCTTGCCAGCAACTCACCGCGTCGTCGTGAGCTGCTGGCAGGGTTGGGCATCGATTTTGAGGTGCGCGTGCTCCCCGATATCGAAGAGAATTATCCACCTACGCTTCCTGTCAGCCAGATAGCACAGTACATCGCTAAGGAGAAAGCCCAGGCCTATAGGGAGGTGATGACTGACGACCAGCTCATCATTACTGCCGATACGGTGGTCGTAGCCGCAGGCGAGGTGATGGGTAAGCCAGTCGATGCTGACGATGCCTTCGGGATGTTGCGCAAACTGAGTGGCTGCAAGCATCAGGTCATCACAGGCGTATGTCTCACCTCTACTGCCGTCCAGCGCGAATTCTCTGTCACTACCGACGTAGCTTTCAAGCAACTCACCGATGACGAAATCCATTACTACATTGATCACTATCATCCTTTCGACAAGGCCGGCGCTTATGGCATTCAGGAATGGATAGGCTACATCGGTGTTACAGGACTTGAAGGTAGCTATTTCAATGTGATGGGACTTCCCGTACAACGCATTTACACAGAACTCTCACGATTCTGAATCAGAAGGTGAAGTGGTGTTAAAATGATGGGAATCGTTATCGAAAATTGATTCTGGATTACTTATGTGGCTTTGAATGAATGAAGTAGATAGGCGAACTACCTGATTACAAACTGAAAGTGACAAGCTGAAAAGCCTGCCACTTCTTTTTTTCTTTTAGTACACCCGCAGGGGCTCGAACCCTGGACACCCTGATTAAGAGTCAGGTGCTCTACCAACTGAGCTACGGGTGCATCCTTTTTTTTGAATTGCGGGTGCAAAAGTAATGCTTTTTTTTGATATCAGCAAATTTTCTGCTCTTTTTTTTGCTGTTTGGATACGTTTTTTCTCCTTCTTGTGTTGGAATGTGGCATTTTTTTAGGAGTTCAGAAGTTACTGTACTCCTGAACTCCTAAACTCTATTTACTCCTAACAACTTGCGAAAGATAGGTTCATTGTTTTTGCAAAAAGAAGCTTACAGCGTCACACCGTTTTTGAAGATAGAGATTTCGCGGTAGCCATTCTCTTCGTTACGGGCTTTTTCGCCAGATGCTACAGCCAGTACCTTGTCGATGAACTCGGGTACGAGCTCATCCATTGTGCGACCCTCTACCAGCTGACCGGCTGAGAAGTCAATCCAGTTGGGCTTTCGACTGGCTAGTGTGGGGTTGGTGGCAATCTTCATGGTGGGGACAAAGGTGCCGAAGGGTGTGCCGCGACCAGTGGTGAAGAGCACAAGGTGGCAGCCGCATGAGGCGAGGGCAGTGGCTGCTACGAGGTCGTTGCCAGGAGCTGACAGCAGGTTGAGGCCTGTGTGCTGCAGGCGGTCGCCATATTCCATCACACCGCTAACAGGTGCTCGTCCGCACTTCTGTGTGCATCCGAGGGCTTTGTCCTCAAGGGTGGAAATGCCTCCGGCCTTGTTGCCTGGTGAGGGGTTCTCACCTACGGGCTCACCGTGAGAAAGGAAGTAGTTCTTGAAGTTGTTGATGAGCGAAACGGTCTGTTCGAACAGCTCAGGAGTTTCGCACCGGTTCATGAGTATGGTCTCGGCTCCAAACATCTCGGGTACCTCTGTCAGCACGCTGGTGCCGTCTTGCGCCACAAGCCAGTCGCTGAACTCGCCCACGAGCGGATTGGCGGTGATGCCTGAGAATCCATCGCTGCCGCCGCACTTGAGTCCTACGCGCAACTTCGACACGGGTACGTCCTCTCGCTTGTCGCCTGAGGCAATGGCATAGAGCTCGCGCAAAACCTTCATGGCAGCCTCCACTTCGTCGCCTTCTACCTTTTGGGTGACGAGCAGACGAATGCGCTCTTTGTCGTAGTCGCCCAGCATCTCCATGAAGGCATCGGGCTGGTTGTTCTCGCAACCAAGTCCTAATACGAGCACAGCGCCTGCATTGGGGTGAAGCACTATGTCGCGCAGCACCTTACGGGTATTCTCATGGTCGCCCGAGAGTTGTGAGCATCCAAAGTTATGATGCCACGCATATATGTTGTCGACATCCTTGCATCCGGTCTCCTCACGCAGTAGGCTGACCAGTCGCTCTGCTATGCCGTTGACGCAGCCTACTGTGGGTACCACCCATATTTCGTTGCGCACACCCACATCGCCGTTCTTTCGTACATATCCTTTAAACGTTCTGTTTTCTTTTTTGATGTTAAGTTCCTCGTTCACAGGATTGTATGTGTATTCGAGCGTTCCAGACAGATTGGTCTTAAGATTGTTTTCGTTGACCCATTCACCTGCCTTCAGATCGTGACGGGCGTGTCCGATGGGATAGCCATACTTGATGATGTTTTCTCCTTCTTTCACATCGCGGAGCAGAACCTTATGACCGGCAGGTACATCCTCGGTCAGCACGACGCGTTCTCCTCCGGCTTCAATCACGTCACCCTTTTTTTTCTCAACAAGACAAACTACAACTGAGTCTGCTGGATTAATTTTTAGATAAGTTTGTTGCATAACGATAAGTATTATGTTTAGATTTTTAGGAATCGGTTTGTCAAATCTGTGCGCGCCTGTAGAAGTCGATGTTCTCTCGGGTGAGCAGTTCGATGGGCATGTAGTTGACGGGGGTCACTTCCTTCTTCATGACAATTGCATCGAAGAGTGTGGATACGCATGCGAATCCTTGCATATAGGCATGTTGAGCCACAAGGAACGAGATGCTGCCTTGCTTGACGCATTCTGCATTTTTGGGCACCATGTCGTAGCCCATAATCTGTACGTCGCGGCGGTTGCTCCTTAGGAGAAACTCACCCACGATGTGGGCCTTTGAGTTGAATGTGATGCAATGATGTACGTTGGGGTGAGTCTTGAAAAATTCTTCGAGTGTGTCATCGTAGCTCTCGGGCTTGTCCCAAGGTAGGTCTACCTCGATAATGTTCACTTTGGGAAAGTGGTCAATCATGTAGTGCCGGAAGCCCGTCTCGCGGTTCATCTGTTGCTTGGAGCCTACCTGTCCGTTCTTGAGTAGCTTCATGAGCATGATGTCTTTCTCCTTTTGGGCGATAAGCATGAGCATGCGAGCGGAAAAATAACCGCTTTGGAACGAGTCTTGCCCGTAGAAAGCCAGTGGCTTGAGGTCGGGCATATAGGAGTCAAGCAATATGAATGGTATTTGCTGCTCGTGTAGCTTGTCGGTGAATACCCGTGTGACGTCGAGTGTAGAAGGAATGACAATCACACCGTCAGGACTCTCTTTTAGACACTCGCGAGCCGTCTTTGCAAAACTGGTTGGATTGAACCGCTCGTAGTACATAATCTGTAGCGATATACCGAAGTCTCGTTTGAGTTCCCTTGCCTCTTTGGCGCCTTCTTCCACTTCGTCCCAATAAGCCTCGTTTTCGTGACTGGGAATGACCAGAAAGAAACGATAGTCCTTGTTGTAAGCAAGAGCAGACGCATACATGTTGGGGCGATACTCCATTTCCTCCAGTGCTTTCTCTATCTTCTCCCGAGCCGACTTTGAAACGTTGGGACGTCCGTGAAGCACGCGGTCAACAGTACCCACACTCACGCCTGCGCGTTCTGCAATATCTTTAATTCGAATCTTGTCTGAAGCCATTATTTTTTTATAAAGAAAAATATTTTTTGTTCATGCAAAAGTAGATAAAAGAAATGAAACCGCAAAAAGAATGCTGGCTTACTTTCGGTTGAAAGACCATAATTTTGCAGTTTGTGCGATTTTTTGTGTTATCTCTTGCTCGTTTTGAAAAAAAACACTATCTTTGCCCGATGTAAAAGCATATATTTTACTTTAATCTATAAAAACAAACAAGTATCTATGGCAAAAATTGTAACATTAGGCGAGATAATGCTCCGCCTGTCGCCCCAGGGCAATGATCGTTTCATTCAGAGTGAGTCGTTCCGTATCATCCCCGGTGGTGGTGAGGCAAATGTCGCCGTATCGGTGGCCAACTACGGTCATGAGGCATATTTCGTATCTAAACTGCCGAAACATGAAATCGGACAGATTGCCGTGAACGCTCTGCGTCGCTATGGCGTTGACACACGCTTCATTGCCCGTGGTGGTGACCGCGTAGGTCTTTATTATGCTGAGACAGGTGCCTCGATGCGTCCCTCAAAGGTGATTTATGACCGTGCCCACAGTTCTATTGCTGAAGCTGATCCTAAGGATTTCGATTTTGATGCAATCATGGAAGGCGCTGCATGGTTCCATTGGAGTGGTATTACGCCAGCCGTCAGCGACAAGGCTGCTGAGCTTACCCGTCTGGCTTGTGAGGCTGCCAAGCGTCATGGTGTGACCGTATCAGTGGACTTGAACTTCCGCAAGAAGCTGTGGACCAGTGAGAAGGCCATCTCTATCATGCGCCCCTTGATGAAGTATGTTGATGTTTGCATTGGCAACGAGGAAGATGCTGAGCTGTGTCTTGGCTTCAAGCCCGATGCTGACGTTGAAGGTGGTCAGACCGATGCTGCTGGCTACGAGGGCATCTTCAAGCAGATGATGAAAGAGTTCGGCTTCAAGTATGTTGTCTCTACGCTCCGTGAGAGCTTCAGCGCTACGTTCAACGGCTGGAAGGCCCTGATTTATGATGGCAAGGAGTTCTATCAGTCGAAGCGTTATGAGATCAATCCTATCATCGATCGCGTGGGTGGTGGTGACTCGTTCTCTGGCGGCTTGATTCATGGTCTGCTCACCAAGCCTACTCAGGGTGAAGCTCTTGAGTTTGCTGTTGCTGCTTCAGCATTGAAGCACACAATTCCAGGTGACTTCAACCTTGTAAATGCTGATGAGGTAGAGAGCCTTGCTGGTGGTAATGCAAATGGTCGCGTACAGCGTTAATTTGTTATAATTAAATAATAATAAAACATTATAATAACGCCAGGTTGCTTTCGGGCGACTTGGCATCTTTTAAAGAATATTATGGCTAAATTTAGTAAGATCCAGGTGATGACTGCTATGAAGGAAACAGGTATGGTTCCTGTATTCTTCAACAAGGATATCGATGTTTGTAAAAATGTAATCAAAGCTTGCTACGAAGGCGGTGTTCGTGTATTCGAGTTTACTAACCGTGGTGACTTTGCTCACGAAATTTTCGGTGAGTTGGTAAAATGGGCAGACAAAGAATGTCCAGAGATGATTCTTGGTGCAGGTACAGTAATTGATGCTCCTACTGCAGCTCTTTACATTCAGTTGGGTGCAAACTTCATCGTTGGTCCAAACTTCAACCCTGAAGTTGCTCCAGTATGTAACCGTCGTTTGGTACCTTATTCTCCAGGTTGTGGCTCTGTATCTGAGATGAGTAATGCACAGGCTGCTGGTTGTGATGTAACTAAGGTGTTCCCTGCTGGTAATGTAGGTGGTCCTTCATTTGTTAAGAATGTGCTTGGTCCATTGCGTTGGAGCAACATTATGGTTACTGGTGCAGTTGAACCTACAGAGGCAAACCTTACAGAGTGGATTAAGGCTGGTGTAATGTGCGTAGGTATGGGTTCTAAACTCTTCCCTGGTGATGTTGTTAAATCTCAAAACTGGAAAGCAAT